>JACCDH010710988.1_pt1 | contig 73677 bp, 67 predicted proteins | sample 7442481 | NCBI WGS metagenome assembly JACCDH01 (sample SAMN15323433, study PRJNA562643) | freshwater metagenome | isolation source: river surface water | place: USA:Blue River Watershed | collected 2017-08-15 | reverse complement strand
TGGCTGATGCACAAACACCACTGGTTACCACCGCTCTATAATAAGTAGTAGCCGTAAGACAAGGGGTGGTATAGGTTGCTGTGGTTGCACCAATGCCACCTGTTACATCTACCCAACCCGTTGTACCATTGGCTGATTGCTGCCATTGAACCGTTCCCGTATGACCACTCACACTAAGCGTTGTGCTGGTTCCGGTACATATTGTTGCTGCGGCCGCACTTGCTGTACCGCCTACAGATGCAGGGCTTACCGTTACCGCACTGGTAGTGGCTGAGCATCCATTACTTGCTGTATAGGTAAAAGTTACAGTACCTGCTGAAACCCCGGTAATTACTCCATTATTATCTATAGTTGCAACAGCAGGATTGGAACTTGTCCAAGTCCCTGATAAAGGGTTTACTGATTTATATGGATGATCGCTTGGTAGACTTGCTTGAGTGCCCCACTTCCAAGCCAAGTAGCCTTCGAGTTTTTGGCGGTCGGGGAGGGAAAGGACAGACTGAAAAGCTACGATCTCTCCAATGTCACCGCCAAACCAATCGCCGGGATATCCGTCCCACCCGATTCCCGCAAAGACGGAGGCAGTGTTCGACGTTGATCCCGCTGTCTGAAAACCGTCAAATCTGGCCGTGTAGTTAGTCTGACCGTTCAGACCGCAATACAACTGCGCATTGGCATAATCGAAAATAGCGGCAACAAGGCTTGTATTTGCCACCGTGTAGTTGAGCCCCATATTCTGGAATGGGTTAGCATCGAGCCGCCTGCCACCCGGGCGCAGTCCGCCTGAACCTATATAAAGATTCGCCCGCGCAAAGCTAGAAGAACCAGCGCTCCAACCAATAATGTTTCCGTCCGTAGCTGATCCGCTGGTGCGCCTTATGATCGCAAAATAGGATATGGCGTTCATGTTACGTGCGAAGTCTTTGTCAGCAAAGGTCAGGTAGGTTGTGCTGCCATTCGGACTAACCGTGTTCAGGCCGTTTAGACCTGCCGTTGTATAGGCAGGCTGAATAGCTGCCGTTGTCTGATCCGCGTGCCTGTTGTTGCTACTCTTATCCCGCCACTGGGAGACCCTGGAACCGTTGAGCGTGATCGTGCTGGGGTCAGACGCATCTAACCATAAGGCGGTTGTAAGCTGTGCAGGCGTCCACGTGCTAGCAGTAATGGTAGAACCAACGCAAACAGAATTTGCTGATACATAAACCGGAAGTGGTGTATCTGCATTAATTACCACATTACCTGTTGGTGGTGATGTAATACCGGTTGCTATATTGGTTACAGTAAAAGTATACGTAGTATTAGCAGCTAAACCTGTTGCTGTAAAGGTTGTACCGGAACCAGACCAGCTACCAGAAGGATTGCCTGTTAATATCCAGTTTCCTGATGGTAATCCGCTTAATGCTACACTACCTGTTGGAGAAGAGCAACTAGAGGGCGTAATTGTTCCAACTATTGGCTGTGCATATACAAAGGTGCTAAAAGAGATTACCAAAAGGGTAAGATGAAACTTTATTTTTCTCATTTGAAATAGTTAATAAAACTCTTGAATACCACTACTATTTATTTGCTATTTGGCATTGGCTGTTCTAAGTAAAAAAGAAGATGAACTAACCCTGTAAGAGAACATTATGTAACAATTATTGTAGTTTCATTTCTATTCATCATCAGCTAATGATTTTAATTTAATTTGTGTTGTTGAACTAAATGAGCTTACCGCTATTGTGTAAAAACCCATCACAATTGGTAAAAGCTGCACTTTCTATACTAGCTTGTATGTTGAAACAAGCAAAAGACGGTACGGCTCCTACCTCTGGATACAAGGGCACTGCTTCTTCAGCGTGGGCTAAGCGCATGTTATTGCTACTGGCAACAAATACTCGGCATACTTTATTGAAGCCATTATTACCAATAGGCAAAATATTTTCTATTGAAAGAAAAGTGGCGGTAAAATGTCTGTATGATTCAACATAAGGTTTAACATTACCAAGTATAGTTTTGATACTAGAAATAAGTAAAGTATCAAGGCTGTGATAAGTATTTAAAGGCTGCTTATTACAGCCTTTAAATACATTAATAAAAAAATTATCAGAAAGAGAATCTGCTGTGGCTTGCATGGCGCAATAACCACTTCTACTTTGAGCGTACTTAGTACCCAAGATGGCATTTGAACTTACTTTCAAGGATTTCCGTATAACGTTATCAGGATATCCTTGGTCTTTAAACCGGAAATTTGACTTCAAACCATCAGTTCGTTTAATACGAATTAGGTTAAAATCTGAATAAGCAACAATAAGACGAGGGTGTGGATAATAGGAAGGATTATTTAGTGATATACCATTGAGTGAATACTGTGCTAGTAGACTATACAGGCTACCGAGAAGCAGTATAGTAATCACTATCTTTTTTTGCATAAAGCCTTTGGGTTTTTACAATCAGAATCGAAAAAGTAAATTCCCTGTAAAAATGGACGAAAGGCTTTTGAAAATATCTAGAATAAACTGTAATAATACCCAATAATAAATAGATGTTATTATAGTAAAATAACTATAATCCGTCAATTGCATGTAATTCTGCAAGCTTACAAAGCATAACGACATTCTCAACACCCACTTTCTCCAGAATTTTTGATTTATGTGTACTAACCGTAGATGTATGAAGATTCATAATCTCTGAAATCTTAGTAATATTTACTCCCTTTACTAAGTACTGTGCTATTTCTAATTCTCTGTTTGAGAGTCTTTTGAAGGGGTTACTTCCACGTTTATTTATAATATCTCCAGTTATTTTAAGAATAATGTCTTCACTCAAATAGGTTTTCCCATCTAAAATTTTCCGAATAGCATTAAGAATTTCATCCTCAGATGCATCTTTACTCAGAAAACCTTTCGCTCCAATACCTACAAATCTTACACCGTAAATTTCAGCCTGCTTCATTGAGAAAATAAGCACAGGTACTTCTGGTTTTATCCTTAAAAAATTATAAAGAATTGAGGAGCTGTCTTCGCCAGGCAATCCAATATCCAGGATTACTAAGTCATAATGATTTTTTTCAAACAACTCGTATGCTTCATCACCTGTGCTACATACATCTATTACGGCCCTCGAGTATTCTTTATTCAATAATATTGATAAGCCAGTTGTAACTACATAATGATCATCCACTAACAAAAAAGACTTCATCTACTAAATTTTATAGTAAATATACTCTAAGTAAAAATAAATCAAGAACAATCTACCAAACTAATTCACTTAGGTCTAAATTTATACTAGACTTAGTCTAAGGATATAAAGCCCAAAATAAAACTTTTTGGAGGGGGTCTTTTGTTTCCAAATTGAGAAATTGCCCGTTCATAATCATCGCTGCTATTGTTAAAGTTGAACCCAAATTAGTACAATCAATAATTACTAAACATTGCTCATTATTCAATTCATCTGCTGGAATATAGCTCTGTGCATCTTGCCAAACAAGCGTGTTATATAACCCATTTACTACTTTGTCTGTTGTCATGATATAAAAGTAGAAGTTATAAAGAATCCAATTATAGAAATAATTGGAATATACTACAGAACCATTTAAAATAAATATCGAAATGTATATTGATTATTGATAGTAATAGGTTTATTTAATTTAATTAATAACTCTAACGAGGTAATAAATGATCAATCTTAGAGGAGTATCTCACTGGTTTTATGTTTTAACACATAAATTTATTTATGAAATATGCATGCTTAACTACATATTTCTACATTAAAATGGCTATAGTACTTTCTTAAGTAAAAAATAATAGAGAACTCAACACCTTTTGCTCGTACCCGATATATATCTAGGTAGATTACAAAAAAACTAGTCCAGTTACTAAAAAGTGATAAATACACAAACCGGTAAATTTTGTAATTCTGTGTTAAAGCAGTAATATCTAGTGAAATACTCTACAAACTTTCATTCAATCACTCCAATAAGCTTTAAACGAGTCTAAATCAGGAACGAAAGAATGCTCATTAAACCACGAGTAAATTCTTTCGATTCTTTGAAGAAAAGAATGAGAAAAACGATCAAGTGAACTACTTTTAAAAAACCCTGTTAAATTTTCATGCTGTGCATGTGAAGGCGAAACAACATTCGTGTTTCCGCCATGGTTAATGGTTAGATATCGCATAGGATAAAATTTGGATAATGCGAAAGTAAATTAATCACGAACTAAAAAAAATGGGGATTTTACCTAGTTAAGTATGTTCTATTTATCAATAGTAGATGACCATGACTTGTTTAGAGAAATGCTTGTAAATTATGTAAATAGTACAGGGCATTTTAAGATTTCGTTATCTACAGACGACCCATGCATTTTCCTGAACGCATTAACAAAAGAAAACTATCCAGATCTATTAATTCTTGATTTGCGCTTAAAAGAAGAATCAGGAGTTAATATAATAAAAGCAATTAGACAAAAAGGTTACAGCTTTAAAATTCTCGCATTTACAATGTTTCATAACGATAAAATAATGAGTGCGTGTATATCTGCAGGTGCAAATGGCTATATAACTAAAAACATCCAATCAGAACAATTCATTTTAGCGCTTCAAGACATTATTATTAATGATTCAATTCTTATTGAAGACGAAGAACAGAAATATGTATTCAGAAAAAAAGCGGATCTATTAATTTCTAATAGAGGATCAATAAATATAACGAAGAGGGAAATGGAATTTCTTATACTTTGTGCTCACGCAGACCTAACTTATAAGGAAATAGCGTACAAACTGGAGGTAAGCCCCAAAACTATTGACAAATTTAGAGATAGTTTATTTAAGAAACTACAGGTGAAAAGTAAAACTGAGCTAGTTTTATATGCAAAAGAGCATATACTCATATAAATTATAGCACTATTAAATTTTATCACCTTTTTTTTCTCTATTTATCGAAGCATAATAGAATATTATAAAAAACATATATGCACTAGATAATACACATAAAAATATTAATTCATTGGACATATCACAGAGGATTATTCAACTAAACTATCAATACAATATATTCTTTTGCTAGATAAATGAATACTAGCATTTAACTTTATTTCTCGAAAAAATAGTCCTCATGTCATTTTGAAATAAATAGACATTTTGAAAGTACTTAGACACAATTTCTACTAGGTCATGCTTTGTTACTCTGCGCATAATTTTTTGCAAATTGGAATCATTATCATGTGAAGTAGTCAACATCTCGACATATCCAAGCATTCCATCAATTAAGTAAAGATTCTGCAATTTAGCTTTCCCACTTTCAGACTTACTATCCCATAACTTTAATTTAATTGAAGTATGTTCATCTGATACGGAACTTAGTTCTACTTTTTTCTTTTTCTTTTGCCTCTGTATATTGTTGATTCTGTGAATCAAACTAAAAAATACTGTCCCAAAAAATACTGCAAACATAAATGTGTACATATCATAAATGGAATTCCATCTTACGCTCAAGTATAAGTATGAAAATAGACAAACAGAAATACTAAACGTTAAAAAAGCAGCTGTTTTTAACTTAATCAACTTCCAGATTGAGTTATCTTTTGGTATATACTTCTCTATAAAACCTACTAAAGCATTTACTCCACCAATCTTATCAATTGCCGTTTTATCCATTATAATAAAAACACTAATTCCTTTTAAATAAGCACTACAACAAGCCTCAAAAATATGCTCACTAAAAAAATTTGTAATTATCAATAATTCCTTCTCAGATTCATTGATATCTTGAATGATTCTTCTTTCAAAATTTACACCATAATACACATCGTTAGTAGTAAGCGGCATATAAAAACGCTGTTGCTTAGGACTTTCATTTAATGTTTGAATCGCAATCGACATGATATAAAAAGGATCCCGAATATTCAGGATCCGATTTTTTAGGTAATTCATGAATTCTACTAACAATAACCAATGTTAATCAAATCAAATACTATTTTATAAAGGTGAGGCTAAAACAGAAGATGCATTATAGGAGAAACTTTAAATTAGTATAGTTTTTTTCTATTTAGAAATAGTTGAATTTTACAGAACAGCTAATATTAGAACATTTAGAAGTCTTTTCCTACTACACAGTAGTAATGCAACTAAAGTTAAAAGTTAGTTTTTCTAGAAGAGTCTCTTAATCTCTTTTAAAATTTCAATTTATACAAGAACTAATTTTGACGAAATAAGATTTTCCTGATTAAGTTTGTGTCGTTAGACAACTTGCATGATCGCAAAGAAGTTTTTCAATGAAGTTTTATTTTTCTCATGGCAATTATTTTATACTAAAACTTCAGTAATAACCAGAGTTTATTGATTTACAACGGTAAGGTTTTTCTAGATAGGTCATTTCAAAAGTTATTTGTAACTATTGAATACGAGTGTAAGTGATAATAATAAAAGCAAATATTTTTATAGGACTAGATTTTGAAGATGAATCTCCAAGAAGACTTTTACTTGAATTAAATAAAAGAATTACACTAATTTTTTATACTCAGTATTATTTACTTAAAACTCCTTTATTAGTGCTAATTAAATTTAAAAGCGTGAATAATTTTGATAACATTAAATGTAAAACCCATGATTATTACAACAACTAAAAAACTAAATTTATCTAATTCAGAAGTTTGGACTTTACTTGGAGAAGGATTCGGCAATGTTATGTGGATTAAAGGAGTAAATTATTGTAAATTCAATGGAGATTTAACTATAGGGAATGCCAGAGTTGTCGATATGAAAGGCCTGGGGATAGTTACTGAGCGTATTGAAATTTTTGATCCGCAATCACATACTATTCGTTATTCAGTAGAAGGAGGTCTTCGCATCATTAGTAAAGCAAGTAATCATTGGACAATTGAAAAAATCGATGATCAAAATTGTCAAATCACTTGTCGATCTTATTTAAAAATTTGGACTCCTGCAATTATGCTCGCTCCTTTAATGAGATTCTTAATGTCTAAAACAGTTAAGGGTTTGATTGAAATGTTAGAAGCTGAAGTAATTAGACGAAGAAAAACATTAAATAAATAACTTGATAAAAATGAATACGCAACGATTGAAAAAAGTAATAGGCATATCGATTTTTATTATCTCTATTCTATATTTAGCATTTTGTATATTATTCTATACAACCCAAGAAAGATTTTTGTTTCCTGCCAAAGAAATTGCAGCTGATTATACAATAAAATCCTCACTCAATTTTGAGGAATTAACATTAAACGTTTCTAAAGATGTGAAATTAAGTGGTGTGATTTTTAATGCGGAAGCACCTAAAGGAGTAGTATTACATTTTCATGGCAATGAACAGAATATTCTTGATATGGAGTCGTTGGCAAAACCATTTGTAGATATGGGATTTAGCTTTGTTGCAATGGATTATAGAACTTACGGTAAAAGTATAGGCGAATTAAGTGAGGTAAATCTATTTTCAGATGCAAAACATTTTTTAGAACTTCTTGAAAAAAGAGGATGGAAACAATCAGAGATAATTTTGATGGGACACTCCATAGGAACCGGAATTGCTACACAACTAGCTTCAGTCTCTAATACAAAAGCCTTAATTCTTTATGCTCCATATTTTACCTTTAAAGATTTAATCTCTGAAAAAATGCCAATTTTACCCATTGGATTGCTAATAAAATACCCGTTAAATACTGCCAACTATATTAAAAATGTAAGTTGTCCAGTACTAATCTTACATGGAACGTCTGATGAACTTGTTCCTATAATACACGCAAAAAAATTGTCGCAAATCAAAGGAAAGTTAATTTCTATTGAAAATGGAAAACATGAAAATCTTACAGATTTTCCCAACTTTTGGTTGGGAATTTCTCAGTTTGTAAACTGATTTTTTTAATTCAGAAATTAACTTAATCCCAATAAAATAACATGGAAGGTATAAAATTAAAAACAGCCTTTGATGCTGTGAAGAATTTAAACTTAAGTGGCAAAGTCTTTTTAGTAACTGGAGGTTATTCTGGTCTTGGCAAAGTTACTGTCAAAGCACTTCTAAAAGCTAATGGGAAAGTGATAATTGTTGGAAGAAATAAGATTTCTCAAGAAAAATTTGTGCAAGAACTATTAGTCAATAAAGATTTTAATGTTTCATCAAGTCAAATAGATGCAGAGCATACAATGGATTTAGAAGATTTAGCATCTGTAAGCAAATTCGCAAAATATATAGAGCGCAAATACAGTCAAATCGATGTACTCATAAACAATGCTGGTGTAATGCGTACTCCCCCTGGAAAAACAAAAGATGGCTTTGAAGTTCAGATGGGGACGAACGTAATTGGTCATTTTCTGTTATCGAAAATATTAGCACATAAAACTAAAAGGCAAGTATGGCTATCATCTGTTGCGCATAAATTAATTGATCAATATCCTGGAGAGGAAAGTCTTGAAAATGCACCTCGCATTGATATAGAAATGATAAATAAGGTAGATAATACCAATTATAATTCTTGGAGAAGATACCAACAATCTAAACTGGGTATTATTTTAATATCTAAACAATTTATTAAAGAGTATCCAACTTTACAAAGCTATTCTGTACACCCTGGCGCTGTTCAAACAAACATTTCAAGACATTATACTATTTGGGAGTTCTTAAAAGCTATTCCCAAATTAATATTATTAGGTCAGTTTAAATTATTAAACCCTGAATCAGGTGCCGCAACTCAGGTTTACTGCTCAGTTGCTTCAGCTAATGATTTAGAAAACGGTGCTTATTATTTCAACTGTGAAGTTGAAGAGTCTTCAAAAGCTTCTCACAATGAAGAAGACGCTAAGAAATTATATGATTTTTGCAACATTGCAACTAAATCATTTCAATAAAAAAACTTACCTGCTAAATAGATTAAGTTTAATAGAAAATGAAAGGACAATTTACAATTTCACTATTTGGAGCTACTGGAGCAAGTGGTAATGAATTTTTAAATTTATGCCTAAAAAATAATCTAAAAGTAAGAGCCTTAGTTAGAAACATCAATAATATCAATATATCAAATCCAAATTTGGAATTAATACAAGGCGATTTCAACAATACAGCAGCCATAACAAAAGTTGTTAATGGCTCGGATTATATTGTATGTATGGCTAGTTCACTAAAATCTCCAATTAACGATTTAATGTATAATTTCATTAAATCATTACATGCTATTATGTTGCAAGAAAAGGTTTTTAATTTAACATATCAGGCTGGTGCATTATGTTATGTTCCAAATGCAAAAAAATCGTTATTTGTTAAAATTCTGAGGGGTACTTTTGGAAAAATTACAGGAACAGAATTATCACTTAAAGATCATGATAAAGTTCTAAAATATATTAAATCAAAAATGACTCCAAATGGCTTAAATGTCATTGTAACTTTACCAGGAGCAATGGGATTAACACTAGGAGAATCTCAAAAGGATTTAAAGATTCAAAATGGAATTAAATTCACATCTTCAAAGCATATTGACGTAGCAAAATTTACATTGTTAAATTTTAATAACCAAGATTTATTTGGCAAATTTATATACATAGCATAAGAGACTCATAAACTAATATAAATGAATACAATTGATATTATATACTATACAAGTTGGGTTTATTTAAGCGCTTTAATCATTTTTGAATTGATTTATTTTGATCTTCCAGCTTGGAAGAATCGAAAAGGATTTAATAATTTAAAATCAAATAAAGCTATCAACTATTATAAAACAAGAAAAAATATAGTTCTCTATAAAATTACTCCTATTTTTTGCATACTTCAAGTAATATCAATAATAGCCTATACTGTCATCAATATATCTAACAATTGGATTTCGCCAATTTTATTACTTCTTTCAGCTTTTACACTAATTTTTATCCAGACAAAAAAAAACATTCAAGTAGTTTTGCTACTTAACACAATTGAAGAAAATAATTTTTTTGCAAAGCAAAATGCACTTTCCTCCATTTTATTTGCTCATTTGGTTACCTTATTATTGCTAACAGCCATGCTCCTTAGTTATTTAAAAAATATTTAGAAGTTGTTTATGTCAAATACCTTTTTAGGTCAAGACACTTAATAGCCAAATTGCTATATGTGAATGTCGTTTGTGTATTTCTTGTATAAACGATCACAAGTTTTTGGAATTTCGAAGCGATGAAACTTCCTCATTTTTTATACAAAGCCTTAGATTTACCACCCATTTAGCTAATAAATCCTATCAATTCCCGATAACCATGAGCATTTAATGTTTTTTATTAGCCCATTTTTAAAATCCCACACTAATAGACAGAGCCTCCAAGTAATTCCTACTAAATTGAGACATCATGTCTTGAACTAATAAACCTCCAAAAACTTTGTTGCACAATAACCTTTCTTATTATTTACTGAATACAACGCCCTTTCTTAAACAACCAAAACTTCCTACAATTCGTTGACGTTTTAAACCTCTTAGCTACACTTTAATCCAAAAGAAAAGAATCCCACATGAAATATTCATAACACAATAAAACCTTCTATTTTAATCTTGCTTGCTGACTCACTCTTAACTTATACCCTTCGTACAGATCTGAATTACTCCTGATGCGTTAAATCACAAGTACCATTCCTAGTCAAGCTTACAAAATACATAAATTAAGCAAGCGTAATAAGGATATATTGATCAATAATTACAAATCAAGTTCACGTTACAATTATTATTACTATCATATAAAGCACAAGTCAAAAAATAATTTCGCTAAATATTCAGCACACTTTCAACAATTTACTATCTGAAATCACTTATAAAAGGTTGAAATTTATCGATAATTACTCAACATATATATTCCAACTATAATTCTATCATTTTCTAATTATTTATTATTAAACTATAAATTCAAAACTCTAATAATGGTAATAAAAAACAATAATGCTTACTAAAAATTTACCTATAAAAAGATTACTGCAATTTTCGGTTGTCTCAATTTTTTTAAACTCAATTTGGTCCATAGCGATAGTTTCAGGATTTGTTTTCTTTAAATTAACATGGCTTGCAATCCCATTTTTACCTATTTCATTACTTGGCATTGCAGTCTCCTTTTATGTTGGCTTTAAAAATAACGCAGCTAATGAAAGACAAAATGAAGCAAGAAAAAATTGGGGCGGAATTACAAATGAAACTCGATCATTAATTGCAATGTTAAACACATATTTACCTGAAAATGATGAAGGCTATAAAGCCAATATTTTAAAAAGACACATTGTATGGTTATATGCTCACAAAAACTATTTGAGACATAAAAGAATGGAATGGGAACATGATCAAAAATTAAATGATGAGTATAGGAAAATATTTCGTGAAACGTTTAATATTAATTTAGACCTACGCGACGATGTACATAACTATATTACTTCAAAAGAAATTAAAGAAATAGAATCATCTCCAAATATGGCTTCAAAAGTTTTATTAATTCAATCTAATGTTCTTAAACAACTTCGTGAAAAAAAATTAATAGGAGATTTTAGATTATTTGAGTTACAAAATCATATAACAAAATTGTATGATCTCCAGGGTAAAAATGAAAGAATTAAAACTTTTCCAATTCCAAGACAATTTTCATATTACGCAACATTATTTGTAACAGTATTTTCATTCTTACTTCCTTTTGGTCTTTTGAAAGAAACTCAAAACCTAAATATTTGGTTAACTATTCCTTTTTCTGTTTTAATTTCTTGGATTTTTTACCAAATGAACTTTGTAGGCGACTATGGTGAGCATCCTTTTGAAGGATTAATTGGTGATACGCCAATTACTGCTATAACAAGAAATTTAGAAATTGAAATATTACATTCTCTAAATGAATCAATTTTACCCGAACCCATTACCTCCAAAAATGGAATTTTAATGTAAATATTATGCTCAAGAAAAAGAGATTAGAAATCATACGCAACTACTATCCTAATGCGGTTACATTAATTGATAGTGTCAATAGGGCTATTGATTATTATGAAGATGTTTTAGAATTAGAACCTTCAAAAATAATGTTTGCAGATAGCATATGTAGTGATGATGTAAATAGTATCCAATACCCAAGTAGGGCTTTAGAATTTTTAGGCCCTTTTAAAATGGGTGGACTAAATGGTTTCCCATTTACAGGCTTAACCGGAATGAAAGCATTTGCTAGCCATGTACCAGATGATGGCGCTGTATTAATTTACTATGGGCCCCATATAGGCATAACCAAAACTGGTATAATTGGAGAAATAAATCGTATTGGACAATCTAAAAGTTCAAATTGTTGTGGTGCTGCAAAAGGTGCATTAAGTAAACTTTTTAACGACGAAATAGTAGAGAATAAAATCACAGATTTAGACTATCAAATGAATACTTTAGAACAAATCTTATTAAACCAAAAAAAAAGAATTATTAATGCTCAAATTCCAATATTTGAAGCAACGGAAGTAATATTTGAGGCGATAGATAAAAGAATTAATGAATTAGTAGCGCAAACAACTTATAGATGCAAATTTGTCATTTTAGTTGGTGCTATATTAATTAATAGTGATAAAGATATGGGCGGCGCCTATACTTCAACTAAAAGATTTGATATAATAAATTTAAAAGAAAATACTCGTGAAAGCATACTAGATCTCTTTCTATCTAAAGTGAAATAAAATATTATAAGAATAAAATTCATGAATCAGCTACTTTAAGTTTATGTGTTTGGAATAAATAATATCCATTAATAACTATATTGCTGATTCAAAATTTACATTTAGCGAGGAAATACTTGGGCTCAAAATTTTTTCAACCTTATATTGTATTGCGCCAAAAAGATCATCAAGTAATCTTGATACTGTCTAAAATACATATGACTTTATAGAAGATGTACTTTTTCTCGGTAACTAATCAGTTGTTTACCATTACAAAAGTGCAGTTGAAAATGAGCTAAAAGGTTGTATGCTTTACTTTCATCCTGATTTGATTTGAAACAGTAAATTCGTAAATCAAAATAATCACTACATTTTTAAACTATGAAGTCAATTAAGCAATTTATTAAGCAGATAAAGAATTAAATATTAATGACTCAATCAAATAAATTTAATCTGTAATAAATGAACGAACAGTTAATCAAACTCAACAAGTATTGATTTCAAACATTGCACTACTATTGAAATATTTTCAGCGTTTTTATTGACGACAGTTTAATACTAGATCAGCACAAAATTCTAATATACTCTCCGAAGGCGAACAACTTCTGAAAGAGAACTATTAATTCTATGGCCTAAATGAAAAGGCAAACAACTATTAAGCAAATAGCAGATTATTGTAAATAAATCCCAAATTAGTTTATCAATTTATTGAGCAAAAACAACGGGGCGTTCTACAAAAACCATATTAATGCTTCTTTATTTAATTAAGCAAATATTTACTTCTTATCTCAACTGATTCAGATAACAATATCGCTTTTATATGATTCATTTATCTTTATTATTTTGCTCGGTCTTTTTTTATGATTGGAAAACACCCCATGAAATCCGATTAATAAATTAAGAAAAAGCATATTTTTTGTAAATCAATTATTTGTGTCAAACCTGCCAGTAGTTGTTTTTTACGCAAACAATTAAAGCTGTACTGATTTTGATTTACTTTATAAAAAAATAAAATCAGGCAAATAAAAGTCGGCAGAAATTATTGGAACAAGCAGTTAAAAAGGTAAAGAATTACCAATGATTCTCGAATAAATATGAGGTAATCTAATCTTGGTAGCCCAAGATTAAAAGAGTTAGCTAATTGACAATGCAAATGAGGAAAATATCTGATTAAGTTTTAGACTTATTCTTTTAAACACAGTACTGAATTAAACTCTTAATAATTGTCAGCTGAAGATTTGGCTGGGTTTTCCAACCATAGCTTTTTTAACTGCTGTTGGATTAATTCTTTCTAATACTTAGAGAAGATTAAAGTAATTATACTTTCAGCATATAGCAATCGAAATTGTTCAAGAGAGAAAACCGGCAAACATCCAGTACACCTTCTCTTAAGGTTCTGTTTAGTCTTTCGATTTATATATCGTTCACTGGTATGCTAGCCTGCATTTTGCTGATATATATCTACACTTCTCACTTACTTCAAAAAGATATTATTCTGTATCCTCGCTCATTGCTAACCATACAGTATTGAGGCTTCTAGCTTTCCATGATAATATCTCTTAAGACATCAACCACTCGTTCTTACAGTGTAAGATTCTAAACGTTTAAAAGAAAATTAACTCAGTAATAAGCGGTCAAATATGTTTATTTCATGTAATTAAATTTAGTTGCCGGCTACTTATCTTAAAGCTTAAATAATAGTACCTTATGGATCACTCCAATTTAGAAATTGGATATAAAAAGAAGAGCTTATCCTTAATTCAATTAATCGGATAAATAATTAGAAACAAATCGCTATATATAATTGTAGATAATATGTGCTGCTATGTGCAATAATTCTCTCTGCATTATCGCCAAAAACATATTACTCAAAAAGCCTTCGTTATACTATCTCATCACCGAGTGGTGGTAAACCCTGCCATGCATAGGGACTAATCTTATCTGCACCATCCGGTCTTTCATTTGTTGTGCGAATAGTAAATACAAGCCATGCTGCTAATTCTTCCGAAGAAATCTCTTAATTGATCATCTCTATGATCTGCTCATCGGATAAATCCGACTTAATCCAGTTTAAAGCATCCTCAGGCTGCATAAAAACAGGCATCCTATGCTTATTAGGCCCGTGATGTATCTGCTGCATCAAGGTGTTCGCAGGTCGTGTAACGACCGTAAATGTTCCCTTCAATTCTCCTGTCACTGCATCAGATATCGGAACGTAATCATAAAATCCCGGTAAAAAAACCTGCCGGCGGTTTGCGAGCTTAATGAAGTAGGGCACTTTGTTCTTCCATCCCTTGATTTCCCGATGCTCAAATATTCCATCCACAGCAATTAAGCACCGCTGTTTTCTTAACCGGTACCACACCGACTTCTTATCCAATATCTTCTCGCTGCGGGCATTTGCCATCTGTATTCGGTATTCTTTAATCTTTTCCGGTGTGTTCATATAATCGGCAATAAGACCCCATTCGAATTGTACCAATCTTGGTTCCTCCGGTGTCCCGATGATAACCAGACACTTTCGGTTACTCATCGAAAGCACATGACTGGTTACTGAAAGGTCAATAGATAGCTGTCCATCGTGTTTGATATTGGGAATAATATCACTAATGAATTCTACCGTATTTGCAGAAAATGAAATGTCGTGACACATGCTTGCAATTGTCTATTTCATCAAGAGTTACCTGAATTTTCCTTCCCTGAAAGGACAAGGTGCAAAAAAGCTTCCCAAATTTTAGGCAAAAGTCCACATGGAGGGTTTGTTCCTTTTTCGGTTGCCAGTCCGTATTTTGGTACATCAAGCGATTGATTTTTTCTTGCACATTCTTTGTGATGATCTTTTTGTAGTCATCACGGAAAATAGGCTGAAAATATTTTGTACCCTGCTGGCTGATTTGCAGCAATTTTTAACCGATTTAGGTCGTCCTCTTTTTGTATGTCGCAGATGTGTCGAAACGGATCGTGCAAGACGGCCTGAAAATGTGCTTTTGCATGGTCTTCTTCATTGTAATGGGTAAAAATAATTGGCATCACATCATGGTGAAAATGATCGAATCCTGCAGGCCAGGCGTTACGAACAAAAAACCTGCAACAACGCTCAATAGATTTCTCTAAAACTTCCATTGAAAATGGAAAAACAGGATTGTATGAGCCACCTTTTTGTATCATGATTCAAATGTTGAATTGCCCACTTTTTTGAAAATCTCTAATGGAAGATGAATCAAAAAAACGATTCCCGGAATCCCGTCTGCCATTTCATATAATTCATCGTCGTTTTTTGAAAAAATCATCTTGTCATTCCTTTCCAAAAAGGACAATAAAGGAGATTCCTTAAGGAGTGAAAAATATGATACGATTCATCGGTGATTTCCTTTGAATAATGTCCATACGCCCCAAAAAAGCTATAGCCTTTTTCCATTAATTCGCGCAGGTAGAATCTGTTGAACTCCACCGACACACATCCGTTAAATTGTATCATTCTATCCATTTGAAATCTGATGCTTTTGTCGTGTATGCTGGTGAAAATCTTTCCTGCCGAAGCTTCCATGCTCTTACCAACCCCTGCGAACCAAAAATTACCGTGTTTTTTCCATAAGCTGCATTGATATTATCGACTCGCTGCATCAATGTATTTTTTGTCGCATCGTTTGAATCGAAAAAAAGATTGGTTTGCGTGGTGTTTTCAGGAACCAAGTCCATGACCATCACACCTGCTTTTTTGAAAAAATAACCTTCTCGGTAAATCATCTTCAATCCCCGAAGTGCGGCACCGATAATTTGGTCTGCCCGATTGGAAGCAAATGGTAAAATCAACCGTATTCCTGTGCTTAATTGTCGATCCTGTAAACGGTGTGCATTGGTCTGCAAAAAAACATAGAGAGATTCAGCAGCACTATGCTGTCTACACAGTTTTTCTGAACCTGAAAAAGCATGATTTGCTACTGCTTCCGGATGTTTTTTCGTCATTCAATAATTTACCAAAAGAACGTGCTGTACAGATCGCTTTTTTTACCGTTCTCGGTGGCAACCATTCGATGGCTGGAATACCTTTCAATTTCATCCATAACCGCTCTCCTACTACAGTCATCTTTTTTTTTGACCCATGTCTTAGGAAGTTTAGTAAAATCGTATGCTGTTTTGATGCCGATTTGCTCCATTTTTTTACGATGCATCGAGCCAACACCCCAAACATCACCGATAGACGTATTTTTCAATAAATAGTCGATAGCATCTTCCGAAAAAAGACAATGGACACCGATTGAATTCCTTTTTTTATTTGCATAACGATTGGCCATTTTTGCCAGCGTCTTCGTAGGAGCGACACCAATGGAAATAGGAATACCCACCCACTGCCTAATACGTTCCTTTATTTTCCTGCAAATTCCTTCAATTTTCGATACTGGAATGAACTGAATTGTCGCAAAACATCAAGCAGAATTATTCTCGAAATATGGGAAGCTGCAGCGAGTTATTGAAATCATTAAAAAAGATCGAAAAAATAATCGTTCTAAAAAAATTGGCAGCGTCCGCTGATTCTGCAATTACAGATAAAATAGACAGCTATAATCGAAGAAATGCCGTGAATTTTTAATTATTGTTTCGAACGCTAATGATATCGAAAAAACCTCAATAATTCAAAGTTTCGCTCGAAGGGAAATGGATAAATAATTCAGTCAAATCGCAATATCAATAGGTCAATTATCGAAATAATTAGTTCCGCTAGAATTGAAAAACTTCAAAATAACCTAGCCCATTTTTAGGGGCTTAAGTTGATTGAAGGAATTTGATACATAATCAAAATCTGTTGTGTTTTAACACAATACATTTCCGAGTGAAAATCTGCTTTCAATTCAGGGATTTTTCTAGCTGCTTCCAGCCAATTACAAATCTTTTAAACTCATTAATTTCTTCTCGGGTATAATCTATTGTAGTAAAAATTAGAATTTCTCCATTTTCATCAAAAACCACTAATCCTAAATCAGGATGCTCAAAACGGTAACGCTTATCCCATTTGCGACTTAGGCATTCGAAAGTGAAATTCCCTTGTTTGAGTGATACGATTGCAGAAAGGATGGATTCTGGATCATATCCATTTTCACGTCTACTTGGAATAATTGGTGGTGGTATAGTAAGAAAAGAATTCATTTATGATAGTTCTAAATTAAGCTTATACACATTAAAGTCTATTTGTAATAATTCTTGAATCTTACAAGAAACTCTGCTAGAAAATAATTCACCCTACATTAAGCCAAACTGCTGTTGGCAGCTGGCATTCTTATCATTTATTAAGTGCTATAGTTAATTTTTTTTCTAAATCTTCAATACTTGTCCATTCCACACAATTTTCAGGAAGTTCCGAAGTGTAGTCAGTTAATGCTTTCAATAATTTTTCGATTTTTTCAAACTTATCTTTGTCGTTAGATATAGTCCTAAGCGCATTGTAAGGTTTTTCAGTCTTAATCTCTTCACCAAAATAGGCTTCTTCAAAATTTGGAAGTGAAGCAAGTAATCGTGTTTCAGCTCCAATAGGCTTGGAATTAACTGCTGCTAAAATATTTGGATTGTTACCCCAAGCAGAATTTCCATTCCCTGCTGCTGTTAACGGTCTGTCGCTGTCGTGAAGAACTGAATAGCTTGAGCCAAAATGATTTAGGATTTTTACTAACGATACTATTGTTGCCTTACCCCTTGCTCTTATTATATGAACGTCTTTGTATAGGTCGGGCTTTGCGCTTTTAACATAGTTGAAAGCCGTATACTCGGTATCACCTTCAACAATTATTACTTTACCACCAAAGAAAAACTCAGCAACATAAGGGTCGCAGTGATTAAGTAACTTCAAATTTTGTTTGTCGTCATCACTTAGTTGCACTTTATCTGGTCTAAATACCGTTGTGCCTTGGATTGTGCCGTTTTCTCTCCTTTCAACTCTTACAATTGTTGTGTTGTCTCGTGAAAAGTCAATAAATACAGGTGAATGAGTTGTAACCATTACTTGCCAATTTCCCGAAGTAGGTAGGTCATATAAGACATTGCAAGCGTCTCGAATTGCATTTGGGTGTAAACAGATTTCAGGCTCATCAATTAATAGTAGGTGTGGTCTAACCGTTGCTAAATCTTTCCCTTTTTGATTATTTTCAGAAATGAATTTCAATGCTGTCCAAAGTAATGTTCTTCTTGCGCCACTTCCTTGTTTTTCAACAGAGCCGAAATATCCACCTTCGGGTCCCATCAATAACTGCGGATCAGATTTAAACAGGTTAATTGTCTTATCAAGATTGTCTTCCGGTTTAGCGTCAAAGTCAATTTTATAGTTTGGAAAAACTTTATTTATCAATTCAGAAAGTTCTGAATTAACTTCATCTATTTGTCCCTGCGCTTCTTGGACAATTTTTTTTTGTAATTCTTTGACTTTGCCTAATAATTCATGGTATTCGTTCTCTTCTTCTTCTTGATTGGCAGTTTTAAGATTCTTTACCCTTTCGTTCAGGGCGTTCATTAAAAGTTTTTTAATCTCGTCTGCCTGAACTTCAGGCGAATCAAAAGCGTCAACTCGGTGAGGTTCTGGCCTTCTTGAATTAGCCACATTTGGTGCTCCCCAAGGAACTTGCTCGCTCCAATTATTTTCTTGAGCGTTCCATCCTTGCCTAATTGGTGCTCCTTCAACTTTCCAAGTCCATCGTTCCTTTACTAATCTCTCTCCATTTGGTAAATTAGTTATCCATTGCTCTCCTGGACTATTGTCATAAACAATTGTATGCAGCTCAATTTCGGGTAAATTATAAGGGTCAATTTTGTTGTTAGGAAAATCATCTAATTTAAGATTTGCTTTAGCAGAACCTTGAGACATTGCAACTTCATAGGCTTTGAGTATTGAACTTTTGCCAACATTATTTGCGCCAACAAGAACTACAATTTCATCAAGGTCTATATTCACAGGTGTAGAACCTATGCATCTAAAGTTCTTAATGAGCAATTTTTTAAGTCTTGGTTTAGGAACTTCTGGGTTGTCTGAAACTAACGCTACTACTGGTTCGGCTATTTTTTTTGTCTTTGCCATCATTATATTTTAGAATTCTGTTCTTATTTGTGGTGTCGCTGTCTATGCTTGCTGCCAACGGCCTGGGCTTTGTGCAGGTTGGGAAATAGCGAACTGTCTGCCTGTAACTGTAGTTGATGATTGCAATATTGCTGATGATTTATTCATAGTTCATTGGCGTTCGGTTACCCCGAAACTAAAGCCAAAAAGTAGCACAAATGTTGTAATGAGTTCCGTCTGCCCAACTTGCACAAAACCACTTGTTAGCTTAGGTTTTTGTCCACCAGTTTCTTCATGTCCAAAAATACTTTTTCTGTGTCTTTAACATATTCAAGTATCACTTCTGTGTATTTACTTTCTAATAAAAACTTTTCTTTAATAAAAGATTTCGGTGTCGTCCACTTACCATTTCTTAGGTCAACGTAGAAACCATTGCTTTTGTCATCATTTGCTTTGTCAGCCCACATTGCTACTTCTTCGTAAGTGATTTTTCTTTCTTCAAATCGTTTAACCCAATCTTTAATTTCAAACCAAGTTGAGAAATCGTCCAAAGATTTTTCTTTAATATTTTCTGGCATTAAATCAATGATAGCTAAAAATTTATCGAACACTTCTAAGTCTGACTTAAACCTTTTTAGTTGTACTTCATATGCCGCTGCAATTCCTTTTAAATGGTCGTGTTTGACAGGATGTTTTCTAAAAACTTCTTTGAAGTCATTAATTTCTGTCTCAGGGTTATAATGCTTGATTAAAATAAAATTAGCTTTTACAGCTTCTTCGGCAGCTATTATGTTAAGAGAGCAAGCAATCCCAAATTCTCCTTCTGCGAATGATAAGTCTGCAATTTTTTTTAAACTAAATGAATTGTCTAAAGCAAGTTCATACCCTTCAATATAAAAATCCTTGTTGTCCATTTAGAGTGATGATGTTGTCATAAAATCTCAGCTAACTCTCGTATTTACGAAACCTAAACGTTTAAGTATACTGGTTCACATTACTTAAAACAAGGTCTTTATTGCTCAAATACATTCGTTTTATTTTATTAATCGTTTATTATCATTTTAAAAACCGATAGCTTGATAGCACATTTCATACACTTCACTTATCACTAAGCAAGTACATAAAGTCTTACCAGCTATTGCCGGCGCATTAAAATTGGGGGTAGAGAATGAAACTACTAAGTTTCTAGGTAAAATCAAATTAACCTAGGTTAATTAGTACGATAAAATCAATAATGCCTCAAAGAAGGCACTAATGAAACAACTTACCCAATAAAAGGGCTTTGCCAAATTTTTTGGTCTTCCACTATTTTGAACCATCATAGTTCGTAAACTCAAGCATTGCATTCTTCTGACTAGAGCCCCAATTTTTTCATCGGGTGTGGCGTAATTAATTGGGTTGCAATCCGGGGGGAAGGGCTTTGTTATTAGACTTAAATCGGGTAACTCAAATATCCTTGATGAGGTTTGTTCTAAGATTGAATCATTCACAATCATGGGAAAGCTTCTTCTCTTTCTTTTCGGCTTGGGAGTGGCACCCTTTTTAGGCATTTCTGCTATTTTCTTTTCAATGCCTTTCATGAGCAGGTTTCGCATCAACATGGATGGTGTCATATCTAGCTGATTAGCTTTAGCCAAAAAATGATTGTAAAACTGGGTTGGAACCTTGCATCCAAGCGTCTTGTTTGATTTATTATCATATTTTTGTGTCATATTTTTCATTATTTTTGACATGAAGTTATCATTTTTATGCAATTTACATATGATGAATTGGAATTTTTAGGCCGCTTAGTCAGGGAGCGCTCATTTTCCGTTAGTAAAACTGGGGTCGATCAAAAGATCTTCAGTTCCTGGAAGAGACATAATATCATCCCAGTTCAAAAACCTAGTAAATGGGCCAAAGCCAATTTTGTAGAACTGGTTTGGATTAGGATGTTGGAAACCATGCGCCGCCTCAACTGCACAGTTGCCACCATGCAAAAAGTCTATTACCATTTCTTTATAAGGGCATGGGAAGAAAAGCTAGCCGACAGAAACAGATCAAATATGATCGCAGTACTAAAAGAAAAAATGCACCATAACCGTGCCGAAGTAGATGAAATGTATCAATTGCACGTCTTAGAAACAATTGAGAAAAGTCCCGAGCTGAAAGAACAATTCAACTTCGATATAACTTATCTCTACGAATTATTAGGAAAAATACTATTACATGGCGGCGAGGGCGGTATATTGATTGACATAAACGGGGACTTTAAAGAGTATTATACAGATAGCAATGGGCTTTCCAACATCAGCAGCCTGCATCTGATTCAAGAACCGATGATCACAATACCCATTAGCCATATCATCGCAGAACTGTTGCTGGATACTTATGGAGTTGAGTTCCTCAGCAAACACAATGTCATTAATGATGACGAATTGCGGGTAATTAAAGAGCTCCGCAATGATAATGTTGCTTCTATTACAGTAAGCAAAGGAGAAGATGATACACTCAGCATATCAGCAAATGAGAAAGGATTGATCACTGGTGAACAGGCCCGCAAAATCATGCAGATACTGGGTATTAAGAACTACTCCAGCATTGAATTAAAAACTAGAAACAATAGCACGTTGAGCTTTATAAAAAGCAATCGAGTATAAAATCCGTTTGAGACGGCAACATTGTTCAATCGGCTGTTCTGCATTTGACATGCCAACAGCTTCAGCCGATTAGCCATGAACCCCATTAATCAAAACAATGAACATGTACAAAACCTACAGTTAACAAAGGAAGAGATACAATCCATACCAGCATTTGCACAAGCAGACGATGCAACTTTAGAAAAGTTGCGCAGTGCTGTGTACGAATTATCTATTCTTCTATACCAAATTCATCACCATGAATCAGCTTGACTATTTTAAAAAGTTTATACCCAAGGATGATAGCATTACGGAACAAACCAACTTTCAGGTTTGGTCTTATACAAGGGTAAGCTCTAAGGATCAATTTGAGAAGAACTCCAGTGTAGACAACCAGCGCACAACCAATCAACAGTATGCTACCAATTTCAAGCTGAACATTGTTGAGGAGTTCGGAGGAACCTATGAAAGTGGCAAGTCTGATTTTACCAGAAAGGAGTTTAAGCGACTTATTGATAAAGTAGAGAAAAGCAGACGCAAGCCCTATGCGATTCTTGTGTTTAAAATGAGTCGCTTTTCTCGCTCCGGAGGAAATGCAATCGGGTTGGTTAACCATTTAGTAGAAACACTCGGTGTACACTTAATTGAAACAAGTAGCGGAATTACCACTACTTCCGAGAGAGGTAAGGCCAGCATTTATGAAAGTCTCTTTCATGCATATAAGGAAAACCTGGAGCGTAAAGAGATCATCATCCCAAACATGAAAAGCTTTCTCAAAAAGGGGTTTCGGTTTGGATCTGCACCGCTGGGCTATGACCACTTTGGACCAAGGGTAAAGCGTGAGGGCTATATGAGCACCAAGCAACGTATCATCATCAACAAGGATGGGGAAATACTCAGAGAAGCATGGAACTGGAAAGCAAGTGGGTTGTATAGTGATGTTCAAATCATTGCTAAGCTACAAGCGAGGGGAATCGATATCCTACAGCAAAAGCTTAGTAAGATTTGGCGAAACCCATTCTATTGCGGTATACTCGTAAGCAAAATGCTAGATGAGCCGATTATGGGCAATTGGGAACCATTGATCAGTATTGAGTTATTCAAAAAAGTACAGGATATCCTTGATGATAATCCATGCGGATACAATCATAACCCTTATGAAGATAAACGACCGCTGGCTAGAGTTGCCCGCTGTATTATCTGTGATGGATATTTAACGGGTTACGAGGTTAAGACCAAGGGTATTCACTATTACAAATGCCCCAGATGTGTTGGCATAAATGTTAATGCTAACTCAACTGCAAGATCAAAGCGAACAGGGGTTAACGATGTATTCAAAGACTTTCTCACTGGCTATGCTTTAGAACCATCCATTCTACCGTTACTGGAGATGCAACTCACTAAAATTTTCAAGCATCAGAATGAGGTGGCGATGCTTAGTTATGATCGAATTGTTGAGCGAAAAAGGACTGTTCAGGAGCAGCTGAAGGCAATCAAGATTCGACACGCATTAAACGAAATTGACAAGGATACTTACCAGCTTACGCATGATCATTTGATGGAGAAACTAGCCCAAGCTGAGAAAGAATTACCCAGCTTCAACACCACTTTATCTAACCTCGATAATTTGATCTCGAAAAGTTTAGAAAAAGCCGCAAACCTCAATGAAATATGGGATTCCGGCGGATTGGAGCAAAGACAAAATATGTGCAGAATACTGTTTCCGGGCGGAATTTTCTATGATGCGAAAAAACACACATTTCTAACCAAGCGTGAGAATACATTTCTTGCTCTAACACGTTCTTTATCAAACGTATATGCTGAAAATAAAAATGGGACTTCTCAAGAATTGCTTGAAAAATCCCTTTCTGTAGCGGGATCGGGAGTTGAACCCGAGACCTTTGGGTTATGAATCCAACGCTCTAACCACCTGAGCTACCCCGCCATTTCCTTTCGGGCTGCAAATATAGGTGCCAAAGCCAAAAAACCGAAAACAAAGCCCATATTTAACCGCATCCCAGCCCGGAAATGTTATAATTTTCAAAAACCAGCCAGACAGACTAAGCTTTTTGTCTGTTTTACACTCAATGCTGGAAACAAGCCACATGAGAAAGCACCTAAACACCCTGACCACCCTGCTGATAGGCTTTGCACTCATCAGTGCCTGCAGTAAGACAGACCAAATTACTACTACAAGCAACACCGCCACAACAGATGCTTTAGCAGCTCTGGATCTGCCCGCAACCGCCTTCAACTACGCCAATATAGCCTTACCGGCTTATTACTTGGGCCCGGAAATCATCGCCCAACTGAATACACCCAACAATAACCCTATTACAGATAATGGTGCTACCCTTGGCCGCGTACTTTTCTATGATAAAACACTCTCTGCCAATAATACTATTTCCTGTGGCTCTTGCCATAAACCAGACCTTGGCTTTTCAGACACCGCCAAATTGAGTAAAGGCTTTCAAGGCGGACTCACAGGTAGAAACTCCATGAGCATCATCAATGCTCGCTACTATGCCAATGGCCGCTTCTTCTGGGATGAAAGAGCCAGCACACTAGAAGTACAAACCCTTCAGCCTATTCAAGATCATACTGAAATGGGCTTAACACTGGACACATTAGTGAATCGATTGAGCAGAACTTCGCATTATCCTGTGCTCTTCACTAATGCATTTGGTAATAGCACTATTACACCAGATCGTGTATCACGTGCACTCTCTCAGTTTGTTCGTTCTGTTGTTTCTTATCAATCAAAATATGATGTAGGGAGAGCGGCACTGGCACCCGGACAAAATCCTGCAGTAACACCATTCGCGAATTTTACCGCAGAAGAAAATCAGGGAAAGCAAATCTTTTTAGCACCTGCCAGCTGCGGTGCCTGTCATGGTACAGAAACATTTGTTGCGCCCGGTTCAAGAAATAATGGGTTAGATTTAATTCCAACTGACAATGGCGTTGGTGCAGCATTGGGCATCGTAAACAGAAACGGTGAATTCAAAGTAACCACCCTCAGAAATGTGGAATTGACTGCACCTTACATGCATGATGGTCGTTTCAAAACTTTAGAAGAAGTAGTTGAACACTACAGCACAGGTGTAAAGAATCATCCCAATCTTTCTCCTCCACTGCGCGCGCCAAATGGTGCTGTAATAAATAGAAACTTTTCTGTTGCAGAAAAAGCAGCACTGGTAGCTTTCATGAAAACACTAACAGATAGAACATTGGCTACAGAAGCCAAGTACAGCAATCCTTTCAGAAATAGATAAGGGAATTAGTAACTCAGTAATTTCTCCAGTCTGCCTGCCACTTTCTCAGCGGTGGGCAGCATGGCTTTTTCTAATGCCATGTTGATAGGAATAGCCGGCAAGTTCAAAGCACCCATTACTTCTACTTTTGCATCTAGAAAGTGATAGCATTGATTGGTGATACGCAGTGACAATGCTTCTGCAAATGAATTATTTTGTTGCTCTTCACTTAATACCAATACTTTACCATGACGCTTCACTGCTTCGAAAACAGTTTGCTCATCTAATGGGAAGAGTGTGCGCAAGTCAATCACTTCCACGCGACCATTCAACTGGGCAGCAGCCTGCTTGGCCCAATACACACCCATACCATAGGTAATTACAGCCACAGATTCACCTTTGCGTACTTTCTCTGCATCTGCAGCCTGTGCTACAGCCGCTTTACCTAAAGGCAGTATATAATCCTTGGATGGTTCAATTGTTTTTGCATCATCTGTACCGGGCACTTTGCTCCAATACAAACCTTTATGCTCCAGCATCACAACAGGGTTAGGATCGAGGAAGGCAGCTTTCATCAAACCCTTCATATCTGCTGCGTTAGATGGATACACCACTTTAATACCCTTAATACTTAAGAGCGTGCTTTCTACACTACCACTATGGTAAGGACCACCACCACCATAAGCACCCACCGGCACACGCAACACCATCTGCACTGGATATTTACCATTAGAGAGATAACATGATTTGGATACTTCTGTTACCAACTGGTTCAAACCGGGGTAGATATAATCGCCAAACTGCACTTCTACAATCGGCTTCATGCCTACAGCAGATAAGCCTATCGTAGAACCAACAATATACGCTTCTTGAATCGCTGTATTGAATACGCGATGATCACCATATTTATCTGCCAACGTAGCCGCTTCGCGGAATACACCACCTAAACGCTTACCTACATCCTGACCATACAAGATGGCTTCCGGATGTTCTTCCATCAATTCATCAATGGCATGCAAAGCTGCATCAACCATCATAATCTTCTCGCCATTCTTCGGACTGCGAATACCTCTCTCTTCTTTCACTGGCGTAGGCACAAACACGTGCTCTTCTACAGAATGTACATCAGGCTCAGCTGCTGCAATTGCCAACTGGAACTGCTGCGTAATTACCTGCTCTGCATCTGTTTCAATCTTATTGATCTCATGCTCACTAAAACCAATCGTACCGAGCAATACACGCATTTTTGGAATAGGATCGTACAAACCATGCTTCAACAAATCCTCTCTTGTACGATAAAACTCTTTTCTTACACCGCTTGTATGATGGCCCAGCAATGGCACTTTTGCATGCACCAGTACTGGTCTTCTTTCATAGCGTGCATAATCAACCGCTTGCTTCATGGTTTCGTAGCTGCGCATAAAATCACTACCGTCACACTGCATCCGCTTCAAACCTTTGAAGCCACAAGCAAACTCATATGCATTCATGGTGCGTGTTTCATCGGCGCTTGCGCTGATACCCCAACCATTATCTTGTACCAAATAAACAATCGGTAATTGCTTCAACACAGCAAACTGCAATGCTTCACTTACTTCACCCTCAGTAATACTACCATCTCCCAAAGAACACAATACAACAGGAGAACGACCATCTGCATCTTTACGCAATGTGTCGTTATGATATTTCTCTAAGAACTGTATGCCTTGTGCCAAGCCAGTTGTTGGAATAGCTTGCATACCTGTTGCACTACTTTGATGTATGATAGATGGACGATCGCTGTCTTTGCTACTAGGATGACAATAATAAGAACGACCACCAGAGAATGGATCATCTTTCTTCGCCAGCAACTGCAACATTAATTCGTATGGTGTGAACCCGGTTGACAGCATTAAGCTATCATCGCGATAATAAGGACTCACCCAGTCGATAGGCAGCAATTGCATACCAGTAGCAATCTGGATGGCTTCATGTCCGCGGCTGGTAGAATGTACATATTTGCAAACCTGGCGGTTGGCATCATAAGTATCGCACATAGCTTTGGCTGTGACCATCAGCCTATATGCGTTCATGATGATTTCTGGTGTTAACATGCCGGTTTGCTTTGCGTACTTAGTTTATTTTATCTCTAGTTCAAATGCTTTTTCCTTACCGTAAAAACCCTCTAACACATCGCCAACAACTACTTCACCTACACCGGCAGGAGTACCTGTATAAATCAGGTCGCCGATATTGAGTGAGAAATACTGTGACACATGTGCGATGATATATGCGAAAGAAAAAATCATGTCTTTGCTATTGCCACTCTGCACTTCTTCATTGTTCTTCTTCATCGAAAAGAGTAATGCCTCCTTTCCTAAATCCTGTGGCAGTGGATACCAATTACCAATGACTGCAGAATTATCCCAAGCTTTGGCTTTTTCCCATGGCAATCCTTTCTTCTTCAATTCAGCCTGCACATCTCTTGCGGTAAAATCGATACCAACAGTGATAGCATCTATGTATTTCAACGCCTGCTTCTCAGGAATGTATTTGCCATTTTTGGAAATACGCAACACTAGCTCAAGCTCGTAATGTAATTCGTTGGAAAATTCCGGGTAATAAAAGGGCGCATGAGGTTGCAGTAGGGCCGATTTCGGTTTCATGAAGATCACCGGCTCCTCTGGAACTGCGTTACCCAGCTCTTTTGCATGGTCTATATAATTTCTACCAACGCAAAAAATTTTCATAGTACGTGCCTGTTTAAAATATGTATCAAGTCAGCCGGCTTCAAAAACACCTGAGATCAGGTTGGGGAAGGGTATGGTTTTGGCTACTTGAATGATATTTTGCCAGTACTATAACTGATAATGAGCCGATTTTATTATGCGAAGCTCAAATTATTTACCATATTCATCGTACGTTCCAACCCAATGGTGGCAAACTGCTCGATGATCTCTACAGATTTGGCAATCTTCTGGTCTACGATAGGGCGCTCATCAGCCAGCCAGTGACCCAGTACAAAATCGGCCTGACGGCCTTTGGGATAGTTGTTGCCAATACCGAAACGCAACTTTGGATAGGCGTCGGTACCCATCATTAACTGTATGTCTTTCAATCCATTATGTCCACCATCGCTGCCACTTGGGCGAAGCCTGAGTTTATTTAGCGGAATAGCTAGCTCATCTACAATGGTGAGGGTATTCGCCAGCTCTACTTTCTCCTTGTCGAACCAATAACGAAAAGCTTTTCCGCTAAGGTTCATGTAAGTGCTCGGTTTGATGCACACAAATTTCTTTCCCTTCCAACTCACTTCCGCTACATCGGCCAGGCGATCAGTACGCCAAAACTGGTTATGCTTCAGCACAAATGCATCTACCACATCAAAGCCAATATTGTGTCTGGTATGCTTGTACTCAGCGCCAATATTGCCCAAGCCTACAATCAGAAATTTGTTCATGGCGCAAATGTACAGGTAAAGAAAAAGACCCCGCAAATGCGGGGCCTATGTTTTGTACAAGTGGTGTCTTCAATAAACACCCTATGTAATTCGTGTAATTTGTGTAGTTCGAGCGAATCAGAAGAATTACTTCTTCTTCTCGTCTTTTGCAGCAGCAGCTTCTTCTTGCTTCAGCTGACGTGTCATCACTACAGATGCAACAGGGATACGTGGAGAGTTGATGATCTCCATGTTATCAGCTTGTACATCTTCTACGCGGATGTTACCGTTTACAGCCAGATTGGTGATGTCTACCTCGATGTTCTCTTTCAAGAACTTAGGCAGGGTCTTCACTTTCAGCGACTTCATTTTAGTCACCAGCTTACCACCATCCTTCACACCGATAGAGTTACCAACAAACTTCAATGGCAGTGTAGCTACCACTTTCTTGTCGTCTACCAGTTCCAGTAAGTCAACGTGAATCAGGGCATCAGATACTTTGTCGAACTGCATGTCCTTCAGAATACATCTGTAGGTTTTGCCGTCTACTTTCACTTCTGCTAACTGAAATTGTGCAGTGTACACCAGAGGCTTGAAAGCCTTGGCAGGAGCAGCGAAATTCACTTCCTGCGCACCCCCGTAAATTACACCTGGCACCAGTTCCTGAGAGCGCATTTGGCGGGTGGCTTTTTTGCCAAATTCGGTCCTCAGTTGTCCTTCGATTGTAATTGTATTCATAAAATTGTTTTTTGTCCCCGTTTTTTCGGGACGGCAAAGGTAGGCGCTTGGTCTGGAAGCACAAAGAGAAAAGCCAACTATTTACAGCATGCAAATGGCCCCATTTTATTGGAGCCATCTACACAAATAATTGATAATCAATATTATTTATCTCTGCCTCTTAACTGTGAGTGAATGAAGAGGCTGGTGATACTCTTGTTTTCGTAAGCATTTCTGATGGCGATAGCGAACAAGTCGGCCACAGAAAGCGCCCTGATCTTAGGAGAATCTTGTCTTAAAGGAATGGTATCACAAACGATCAGCTCTTCGAGTACACTGTTTTCAATATTCTCGTAGGCTTTACCACTCAGCACTGGGTGTGTGCACAATGCGCGCACACTTCTGGCACCTTTTTCCTTCAATAAGCCTGCTGCTTTTGCCAATGTACCTCCTGTATCGCAGATATCATCAATCAAGACAATATCTCTATCCGTAACATCACCAATCACCACCATGCTGGCAATCTCATTCGCACGCTTACGGTGCTTATCGCAAATCACCATTTCTGCATTGAAATAGCTGGCAATCTCACGAACACGGTTGGTACTACCTACATCCGGAGCTGCAAAAGTGAGGTTGGGCAGTTTTAATTGCTCGATGTATGGAATGAAGATGGCTGAACTATCCAAATGATCCACAGGGATATCAAAGAAAGCCTGGATTTGAGAAGCGTGCAGATCCATCGTGATAACACGGTCTGCGCCAGCTGCTTCCAACAAAGTAGCAATCAGTTTAGAACCAATGGCCACACGTGGCTTGTCTTTTCTATCCTGACGCGCATAACCATAGTAAGGAATTACCGCAATGATTTTATATGCACTTGCACGCTTTGCCGCATCAATCATGAGCAAGAGCTCCATGATATTATCGGTTGGGGCATACGTGCTTTGTACTAAGAAAACATAATCGCCGCGGATACTTTCCAGAAATATGGGTTGAAATTCGCCATCGCTGAATTTCTGGATATTCACTTTACCGAGGGGCACACCAAATCTTGAAGCAATTTTCTCAGCCAGTTTCTGCGATCCGGTGCCCGAGAAGATCTTTACGGAGGGATTCATAGCTTGGAGGAATGTTGGGCGAAGATAAATGAGAGATTTATCATTTCTGGTTTTATGATACACATCCTGTGCAAAGAATTTTTTTGTTCCTGAGTAAATTAGAAAAAACAGGATGCATGACTGCCATAAAAACCTGGGCACCAGACGATAGACCCAGAGAAAAACTCTTGCTCAAAGGCACGGCTGCATTGAGTAATGCTGAGCTGCTGGCCATTCTCATCAACAACGGCACCAAAGAAAATACTGCTTTGGATTTGGCACGAACATTACTCGATCAATGCCAACAAGACCTCACTAAACTGGGCAAACTGCGGGTGAAAGAAATACAACAGCTGAAAATCAAAGGATTGGGCGAAAAGAAAGCCATCACCATTGCAGCTGCGCTGGAACTAGGTTTGAGACGACAGGCCAGCAGTCACCAGAAAACCACCATCAGTAGCAGCCGGGATATTGCGCAATATTTACAGAGCAGATTACAATACAAGCGACATGAATTATTCATGGCTATCTACCTCAACAGAAGCAATAAGATTGTGTATGAATCCGTCATCAGCGAAGGTGGCTTAACAGGAACCGTAGCTGACCCACGCATCATTTTGAAGCAGGCTTTGGAGCATGATGCTGTTTCCATCATCCTATCGCACAATCATCCCAGCGGCAGCTTGAAGCCGAGTAAGCAAGATGAATTGCTTACCCATAAAATCAAGCAGGCAGCACTGCTCATGGATATACAAGTGCTGGATCACATCATTGTGAGTGAAGCAGGTTATTTCAGCTTTGCTGATGAGGGCTTACTGTAATTAAGCTTGCGGCGCAGGACCACCGAAATGCATGGGAATTTCGATCTGCTCTAAATCCTGAATAGGACCATTCGCAGCTTCGTAACGATCGATGTTTTCTTCCAATGCTTTCATGAAACGCTTGGCATGCATGGGTGTGAAGATGATACGGCTTTTCACACGGCTCTTGGGCACACCGGGCATCACGCTCACGAAATCAATCACGAATTCTGCATGGCTATGGGTAATGATGGCCAGATTGGCGTAATCGCCTTCAGCGATTTCTTCACTAATTTCGATATTGAGCTGATTATTGGGTTGCTGTTCCATGTTTGCGATTTAGCCAGCAAATGTAGCAGTTTAGACTTTGCGAACCTGCATCTGCTGCGGATCCCAATGAATCACTTTCTTTTGGAAATAACTTTCGTTGCAAGCCAAACAAGGCGCTGCGGCACGAAATCCAAAAGCGGCATCTTCTACCACGGGTAATTGCTTTCTTACGGCTGCAAAGAAATTAGCAAAATGGTCTTTAGAATCGCTGTACCCAGCAGGTGCTGCGTATCGAATAGGTGATAAGGTTGGCGGCACTTTATCTGTTGCAGAAAAACGTACATCATATTCCTTTCTGATTTGTGCTTGCATGGCTGCGGGATAAGTATCCAAACTATCCCATCCACCCAAGCCTGGCGCTGTAGGCATTTTACTTCGTTGGATAGTAAAATCATTCCAGCCGAAATTCAATACACCTTCCGTTCCTACAAATCTTGTTGTAGCTGTATCGCCCATACCGCTGATCAGGTTCACACGAAGTGTTACTTGAAATGCTTTGTGTTGTGGTGTATCAGGATATTCCAGCACAGCTGTCATCACATCGGGCACATTTCGCCCATCTTTCCAATAGCACAAATCGCCCGTAGCAAAAATGCGTGAGGGGCCAAGACTATCTGTTAGAAAATGTAAGCCAGACAAGAGATGCACAAACAAATCACCTGCAACTCCGGTTCCATATTCTTTATAGTTGCGCCACCAGAAAAACTTTTTAGCATCAAATGCATCTTGCTGCTTGCCACGCTGATACCTTTTCCAATCAACAGTTTCTGGAGAAGCATCTGTAGGCATGGTATACTTCCATGCACCTAATACACTTTGTCTGTCAAAAGCAGCTTCTACAGAATTCAGCTGACCAATTTCTCCTGCTTTGTACAATTCTTTTGCTTTGGCATAAGCAATGCTACTCACACGCTGACTACCAACTTGCAACAAAGCGCCCGTTTCTTTCTGTACTTTCAGCAATGCCTGTCCCTGATGCAATTGATGCACCACAGGCTTTTCGCAATAGACTGCTTTACCGGCACGCATGGCATCGATACTAATGACATCATGCCAGTTATCCGAAGTACACACAATGATGGCATCAATATCTTTTCTATTAATGAGCTCTCGATAATCGCGTGTGGTGATGATGGACTGTCCATACAATTCTTTTGCTCTAGCCAACCTGCCATCATACAAATCACAAACTGCTGCTAATTCCACACCGGGCAATTGCATAAAAGTTTGTGTATTTCGATACCCAATAATCCCAAAACCAATCACCGCAACACGAATGCGATCGTTGGCTGCATATTCCTTATGAGCTGACTGCAACAAGACTTCTTGTCTTTCTCTTGCAGCAAGGTCTTGTAAAGAGGCAGCTGTTATGGCGATAGCAGAGCCACTGAGCTTTCGGATAAAATCTCTTCTGTTCGACATCTATTTCAATTGCTTAAGTTGTTGCTGAAAGTATTGTGCATCCGCAATCACATCATGCACATTACTTGTCCAATTGGCTTCATGTTCTATAGAGAAAAATCCTTTGAATCGCTGACGCTTCAGCTCTTTCATGACACCAGCAATATTGCTTTTACCGTTTCCAAAAACAACATCATCTGCTTTTGGATTTCCAAACTCAGCAACATCTTTTACATGCAAGCCATAGATTTTTCCTTCCAGCTTTTTTAAGCAGTCAACAGGATCAAGACCATTTCTTACCCAATGACCAATATCAGCGCAAGCGCCAATGTTCGGGCGACCTTTTGCGGCTGCCAGCACAGAATCAGGATGCCAATACAAACTAGGTTTGGGGTGATCATGAATCGCTACTTTGATTCCAAATTTTCCTGCTAATGCATTGACCACATCCAAATGAGCATTTGCCGGTTCTGCTGTAATGATGGGGATAGACATCTCTTTAGCAAAAGCAAAATACCCTTCCCATTCTTCGGGCTTATCGCAAACTACTACACCAAATGCATGTACTTGAATTTGATGTTTGGCCAACCACTCTCTTACAGTTTTTCTTTGTATTGCATCCATAGACGGACCAAACACGCCCGACAAACCTCCACCTAATTTTTGTCCGGGATACACTTCAATGGTTGTTAATCCGGTACTATCTACACGATACAATGCATCGTAAAAACTAGAAATATGGAAAGTCCACAATTGAATACCCAAACGCCAATCTTTCTCTTGCGCGTTTAACACAGAAAAACTACAGCTTAATAACAGTGCGAAAAAGGTTTTTTTCATGTTTCAATTTGGTTCTAAGCGATAAAAAAGGGGCGGAACAGAGAACTGTTCCGCCGACATAAAATTAAAACTGCAAATGAGATAATTAAGGTAAGTATTTTCTGAAATACAAAGAATTTTTTGTTTATCCGTTAAGCGTTCGGATATGAACAGCGCTATTGAAATACTTGGATGCTCTCCATATGCAAACTACCTTTGCCGCATGATACTATTGGATGGTAAAATTGCCTCGGCGGCCGTAAGACAGCAGCTTACATCAGAAGTAGCCGAACTGAAGGCGGCTAATAAAAGCCGCCCTCACCTCGCAGCTATATTGGTAGGCAATAATGGAGCCAGTGAAACCTATGTGGCCAGCAAAGTGAAGCACTGCGAAGAAATCGGCTTCGAATCTACCCTTGTAAGACTGCCGGAAAATACTTCAGAAGCAGACTTATTGGCAAAGATTTCTGAGCTCAATCAAGCTGCGGACATTGATGGTATTCTTGTGCAACTGCCTCTGCCTAAGCACATTAACGAACAATTGGTCATCCAAGCCATTGATCCATCCAAAGATGTAGATGGCTTTCACCCTGCAAGCGCAGGTAAATTGGTACAAGGCTTACCAACATTTATCCCAGCCACACCTTACGGCATCATGTTGATGCTAGAGCATTTCAATATCAGCACCAAGGGCAAGCATGCAGTAGTGATTGGCCGCAGCAATATCGTAGGCAGACCCATGAGCATTTTGCTGAGCAGCAATAGCCAATACGGCAATGCTACCGTAACTGTTTGCCATTCGCATACACCCAACTTGAAAGAAATATGTCTTCAGGGCGATATTCTAGTAGCTGCATTAGGCCGACCTGAATTCGTGAAAGCTGATATGGTAAAACCCGGCGCTATTGTAATTGATGTCGGCATTACCCGCGTTGAAGATGCAAACGCTAAGAAAGGTTTCCGCATCAAAGGTGATGTTGCTTTCGATGAAGTTGCTGCAGTTGCTGGCGCATTAACGCCCGTACCCGGCGGCGTAGGCCTTATGACTATCGCAGGTTTACTGAAAAATACTTTACAAGCTTATCATCAGCGCAATGCAGGATAGCATTACAAACCGCCAGGCCATGCTACCTGTGATGGAATCTTTTTACACCCTGCAAGGTGAAGGATACCATCAAGGCAAAGCTGCTTATTTCATTCGCCTTGGCGGATGTGATGTAGGCTGCGTATGGTGCGATGTAAAAGACAGCTGGGATGTAAACAAACATCCCAAAAACGCTATTGATGCCATCGTTGCAAAAGCATTAACCGAAACAAACCAGCAACCTTCCATTGCTGTGATCACCGGCGGAGAACCATTAATGCATCAACTAGATACGCTCACCCATGCATTAAAAGCAGCAGGTTTTCAAACCAATATTGAAACATCCGGTTCTCACCCCTTAAGTGGTGATTGGGATTGGATCTGCCTTTCACCCAAAAAATTCAAAGCACCACTTCCGGAAATTCTTCCATTGGCGCACGAATTGAAAGTAGTGATCTTCAATAAATATGATTTCGATTGGGCAGAACAATACGCAGCTCAAGTAAGTGCGAATTGCAAACTATACCTGCAACCGGAATGGGATAAAGCAGCTATAGTTACGCCACTCATTGTTGATTATATCAAGGCCAATCCAAAGTGGGGACTAAGTTTGCAAACTCACAAATACATCAACGTGCCCTAATGCATTTTTAACAGCGCTATTCCACAGAGTTTGCAGATATTACAGCATCATTGTGGAACATGAAATATTTTCTATCCTTTTTATTGATTTCAGTACTCACCACGGCTTCGGCACAGAATAACCGAAAGAGTAAACTGTTTGCAGCTAAAGCTGTGGAATTATTTGAAAAAGCCGCCATTCTGCTTCGCGATGGCGAACCAAAGAAAGCCATTCCGCTCTTACAACAAAGCCTCCAACTGGATAGCAGTTTTCTAGAAGCCAATCTCACATTAGCTGGCGCTTATGGCGAGATCAAGGATTATCAGCGTGCTGCGGCACAATACGAAAACGCCTTCAAGCAAGACAATAAAAATACCAGCTTTTATTACCTACCCTACTCCATCAATCTTGCAGGACTGGGTAAATACGAAGCAGCTTTGCAAGCGTTGGAAGTTTTTGCATCAACACCTAATCTCAGCGAGCGTAGTAAAAAAAGTTTGGCTTATCGAAAAGCTACGTATGAGTTTGCGATGAGCTATGCAAAAACACATCCCAATCAGCAATACTTTTTCAATCCGATGAATCTGGGCGATAGTGTAAACACAGCCCGTTCTGAATACCTGCCTTGCGTAACCATTGAAGACAGCCTGATTGTGTTTACACGATTGGTCGATGGGATGCGCGAAGACTTTATTGAAAGCAGAATCACAGGCAACAATCATTACACCAAATGGAAAACCATTCCCGGCTCATTGAATGAAGAACCCAAGAAAGGTGCTATCACCCTTTCACCGGATGGAGAGTGGATGATTTTTGCAGCAGATTTTTCTGGTCGCGGCTTAGGCAGTTTCGATCTCTACATCACTTATTGGACCAATGAAGGCTGGAGCGAACCGGTGAATCTGGGCGATAAAATCAATACCGAGTTTTGGGAAACAACACCATCATTAAGTCCCGATAAACGCACTTTGTATTTTACCAGCAATCGGCCCGGTGGTATTGGCGGCTCAGATCTCTATGTATCCTACATGCAGCCCAATGGCAAATGGGGACCAGCAGAAAATATGGGGCCCGTTCTCAATTCTGCAGGCGATGAAATGGCACCCTTTATTCATGCAGATAACCAAACCTTGTATTTTACTTCTTCAGGCCTGCCAGGCTATGGTGGTGCTGATCTATTCATCAGCAGAAAACAAATAGATGGCACTTGGAGTAAACCTGAAAACCTCGGTTACCCCATCAATACCATAGAAAATGATGGCAGTTTAGCTGTTGCAGCCGATGGCAAAACCGCCTATTATTCAAGTAACAGAAGTGATAGTCGCGGTGGACTAGACCTCTACACATTCGAACTGCGCGAAGACATCAGACCCTATAAAACATTGTACGTAAAAGGAAACGTGTACGACGCCAAAACCAAACAACCCGTACCGGCTTCTGTAGAACTCATCGACAATAGCATCAACAAATCATTGATGAAAATTCAAACAGATGGCAGTGGTGCTTATTTCATCACATTACCTATTGGCAAAGACTATACTTTTTCCGTAAACAGAAAAGGTTATCTCTACTATACAGAGCAATATTCATTGAGCGGGAAAGCAGCTGACAGTACCTATCAAAAAGATATTGCCCTGCAACCCGTAACCCTCAACAGCACTTTTGTTTTTAACAATATTCAATTTGCTACAGGATCCTTCCAATTACTGCCGATCAGCTTGGTTGAATTGGATAGACTTTTATTAGTGTTGCAAGAAAACCCAACACTGAAAATTCAGATCAGCGGTCATACCGACAATGTGGGCAAGCCTGATGACAACCTGAAGCTGTCGGATAACCGTGCCAAATCTGTAGCCGATTATCTAATCAGTAAAGGTATTGCCGCAGGCAGACTGAGCTGGAAAGGTTTTGGTGCTACACAACCTATTGCAGATAACGCTACAGAAATCGGCAGAGCTAAGAACAGAAGAACCGCTTTCACCATTACAGGGCTGTGATATAGCTTTTGGTTTTTTGTTATTCCATATAAGACAAGCTGATTATTTAGCTTGAACTTATGGATGAAGCAAGTCTCTATGCCATTGCCCTAAGCATGGTACCTGAAATCGGCTCCATTAGAGCCAAACTATTATTGGATCATTTCGGTGACGCAGCCGATATATTCAAAGCCAAAAAGAAAACACTTGAGTCTATTGAAGGCATTGGCGCTACTGTTGCGCAAAGCATCGTGAACTGGAAAGACCTTGCTTTTGCTGAAGCAGAACTGCAATCATGCATAGACCAATCCATTACAGTGTTGCATTATTTTCATCCAGACTATCCCAATCGCCTAAGACATTGTTATGATGCGCCGGCTGTTTTGTATTATAAGGGCAATGCCGATCTTAACAAACAAAAGATCATCAGTATTATCGGTACACGTAACAACACCAATTATGGCAAATTCATTACCGAAGAATTACTGGAAGCTTTGCAGGGCATGGATGTTTTGGTAGTGAGCGGATTGGCATTTGGCATTGATATGATTGCACATAAAGCAGCTTTGCAATATCAGTTGGCAACAGTAGGCGTATTGGCACATGGTATCGATAGTGTTTACCCATCGCAGCATATAACACTTGCTAAAGAAATGATGCAACATGGTGGTTTACTTACAGAATTCCCGCAAGGCACCAAAGCTGATCGTCACAATTTCCCAAGAAGAAACCGCATTGTAGCCGGTATGGCCGATGCAACCATTGTGATTGAAACAGCAGAGAAAGGTGGCAGTATGATTACCGCAGAACTGGCCTGGACCTATAACCGCGATTTATTTGCCGTGCCGGGAAAGATTTCAGACAGCAAGAGTGCAGGCTGCAATCAACTTATTCGCCAGCAAAAAGCACAGATCTATACCAGCCCTAAGCAATTCCTCAAGGATATCGGTTGGATCAACAAACCTGTTAAACGACAATCGCAGCGACTCCTCTTCCCTGAACTCAGCGAAACAGAACAACAAATTGTGGACTTGCTGCAAAAAGCAGACAGCCTACATATTGACCTGCTCTATCAGCAGAGCGGCCTGAGTAGCAGTGCTGTAGCCGCTGCCATGCTGAATCTGGAGATGCAGAACATCGTGGTTAGTCTGCCGGGCAAGCTATTTCGACTGGCCTGAAAAATTCGATTTGCCCCGTAATGGGCGCTGCCATTATCTTTGCACATGGCAACAAGAAAATCCTCCTCACAGAAATCCCAAGACGCAAGACTGTTCGGTTTAGGCCTCACATTTGATGATGTGTTGCTGATGCCTGCATTCAGTCAGGTTCTACCCAGAGATGTAGATACCAGTACCAAACTCACCCGTCAGCTCACCCTCAATATTCCGATGCTCTCTGCAGCAATGGATACAGTTACAGAAGCCAATCTGGCTATCGCACTGGCCCGTGAAGGTGGTTTAGGCATTCTGCACAAAAACATGTCGATTGAAAAACAGGCAGAGCTGGTACGTAAAGTAAAGCGTAGCGAGAGCGGATTGATTGTTGACCCTGTTACGCTTCATGCAGAAGCAACTGTTGGCGACGCACTTCGCATGATGAAGGAAAATAAGATTGGCGGTATTCCCATCGTAGATGCTCAGCAGAAACTGGTGGGCATCTTAACCAACCGCGATCTGCGCTTTGAATCACACGACAAAAACAGAAAAGTGAAGGAAGTGATGACCAAGGACAACTTGGTAACCGCTCCTGAAGGTACTGACCTGAAAAAAGCAGAAATCATTTTCAGAAAGCATAAGATTGAGAAACTACCTGTTGTAAACAAACAGGGCAAACTAACTGGTTTAATTACTTACAGAGATATTTTACAATTACGCAACTTCCCTAATGCCGTGAAAGATGGCATGGGTAGATTGTTGGTTGGTGCTGCATTGGGCATTACTAAAGATTTGCTCGACAGAGCCGCAGCTTTACAAGCAGTAGGTGTAGATGTTGTGACATTAGATAGCGCGCATGGCCATAGTGCAGGTGTAATCAATGCATTGAAGACTTTGCGCAAAAGCTTCAAGAACTTACAAATCATTGCAGGCAATGTGGGTACTGCAGCTGGCGCGAAAGCATTGGCAGATGCTGGTGCTGATTGCGTGAAAGTAGGTATCGGCCCTGGTTCTATTTGTACCACACGTATTGTAGCCGGTGCGGGGGTTCCTCAACTTACTGCGATTATGGAAGTAGCTGCTGCTTTAAAGGGCAAGCAGGTTCCATTGATTGCCGATGGTGGTATTCGTTATACTGGTGACATGGTAAAAGCATTAGCAGCTGGCGCCAATGTGGTGATGATGGGCAGTGTATTTGCAGGTGTGGAAGAAAGTCCTGGCGAAACCATTATCTACGAAGGCAGAAAATTCAAAGAATACCGCGGTATGGGCAGCTTGGGGGCGATGAGCCAAGGCAGTGGTGACCGTTATTTCCAGGATGTAGAAGACGATGTGAAGAAATTTGTACCAGAAGGCATTGAAGGTCGTGTTGCATACAAAGGCTACTTGAGAGAAGTGGTATACCAGTATGTGGGCGGACTCAGAGCTGGTATGGGCTATTGCGGTGCCAAAAACATCAATGAATTACAAAAAGCCACTTTTGTGCAAATCACCAACGCAGGTATGCGCGAAAGCCATGCGCATGATGTGGACATCACGAAAGAAGCACCAAACTACAGTAGAAAATAATTCGCATAACGCTCTACACGGAGCGTTTTTTATTTGCAGGCTTATACCGAACTTGCCGCAAAAGAAATGCTATGCTGAGAAAACTTGGGCTGATGGCTTTGTTGCTGGTGATGAGCCAGTTGAGTTTTGCGCAAGATAGCAGCCGATTGCGCATCAGCATACTAACCTGTGCACCCGGTGGCGAACTCTATGCCACATTTGGCCATACTGCTATTCGCGTGATTGACAGCACCACACAGCGCGATATTATTTTCAACTACGGCACATTCGATTTCAGCGATCCCGACTTCTATACCAAATTCATTAGGGGTAAACTATTGTACTTTCTGTCAGCAGAAGACCCATCTTCTTTCGCCTATAGTTATCAAATGGATAACAGAAGTGTTTGGGAACAAGAATTGAATCTAACATTCACACAAAAGCAAGCTTTGTTCAATGCCTTATTGAACAATATGCAAGGTAATAACCGATACTATCAGTATGATTTTTTATTCGACAATTGCACCACCAGAGTGGGTGAACTGTTAAGTAAAACAACGGGGTTCACCGTACCCGGGCCATTAGTACCTGAGGGCACTACTTATCGAAACATGCTTCATGAATACCTCAATAAAGGCAACCAGCCCTGGAGCAAGCTGGGCATCGATCTGCTGCTGGGCAGCAAGATTGATGAACCAGTGAGTATTACATCATCTATGTTTCTGCCTGATTATCTAATGAAGGGATTGGATAGCAGCAAACCTCTGCTCGCCAAACCCAAAACCTATTTCCTGCAAACACCGGTGATAGAAGCAGGCAACAGCATGTATATGCCTACACTGGTGATGAGTGCTTTATTGATCATTATGGTATCTCTCTCACAATGGAAGCAGCAACAATGGAGCAGCTTCTTTAAGATTGTTGATTCTGCTTTATTCTATATCACAGGTATGGCAGGAATCCTACTACTCTTTATGTGGGTAGGTACTGATCACAAAGCCTGCAGCAATAATTACAACCTTATCTGGGCTTTGCCTACCCATGCCATTGCAGCATTTGCTTTATGGAAAAAGCGCAAGTGGATGCATACCTATTTCAAACTAACTTCTTTACTATACATCATTGTTTTAGCAACTTGGTGGTTTTTACCACAGGAATTCAACCCTTCGCTGTTTTATCTTGTTTTACTACTGCTGTACAGATCGGTGATGCAGCAAAAATGGCATGCACATGCAACAAGTATTTGAGTTTGACGGAAGCACACTTCATTACCTCGACACAGGTAAAGGTGATACTATTGTGCTCTTACACGGCTTTGGTGAGGATAGCCAAGTATGGAACAGACAGATTGCTGTTTTATCGAAAAACTATAGACTGATTGTACCCGACTTGCCTGGCAGCGGCAATTCAACCATGCTGTCAACCCCGGATACAATCGAAGCATACGCGAGCGCCATAAACGCTTTACTACAGCATCTATCTATCAACCAAACTATCATGCTGGGCCATAGCATGGGCGGATACATCACCCTTGCTTACGCCGAAGCTTACCCAGAAAAACTATTAGGCTGGGGATTGATTCACTCTACTGCATTTGCAGATTCTGAGGAAAAGAAGATCAATAGACAAAGAGGTATTGAGCTGATGCAACAATATGGCGCATTCAGTTTCTTACGCAACACCATACCCAATCTATTTGCCGAAGGCTTCAAAAAGCAATCACCAGAAGTTGTGCAGCAATTGATTGACGCGTCTAAAGTATTTACTTCCGAAGCTTGCTGCGCTTATTACAAAGCCATGCAGGAGCGACCAGATAGAACCCATGTACTCTCAGGCAGCAAAACACCGGTTTTATTCGTCTTAGGCACAGAAGATGTTGCAGCTCCGTTAAATGATCTGCTTCAGCAGGTGCATTTACCCCCAACCGCTTACATTCACATATTAGAACATGTTGGGCATATGGGCATGCTGGAAGCAACCGAAACCGTTAATCAGCATATTGCTGGATTCGCTGCCGACATCTTCACGCGATAATGAAGAAATTTTGTTGGTTATACTGCTGCATGCTACTGGCACTACCTGCTATGGCCAACCACCTCAAAGGTGGCTGGGTGCAATACATATATCTGGGCGCAGGCGCCAATAATACCAACAGATATCAAATTATCGTGAGACAATATCTCGATTGCAACTCAACAGCATTACAGGTTGATCAGCAGGTATTCTTGGGTATTTATTCGGGTGCAACATTGGTGCAGCAACATACTGTTCGCTTAAGCGGTACCGATATTTTGAACAAAGGCAGTTTTGATCCCTGTATTAATCCTGCACCAAGAGTTTGTTATAGAATCGACCGCTATGAACAGATTGTTGAACTACCTGTAACAACTGGCACTTATACACTTGCTGTACAAAGATGCTGTCGTATTGCAGGTATCGTCAATGTTGGACAGTCAAACGACTTTGGCGTTACATACACCAATACCATACCGGGCACCATCACGAATTTTAGCTTTGCCAATAATAGCAGCCCGGTCTTTGCGCAAAGAGATACTGCTGTAGTCTGTTATAACTCGCCCATCAATTTCGATTTTAGTGCGAGTGATCCTGATGGCGACTCATTGAGCTATGCATTCTGCGATGGTATTACAGGCGGAAGCAATACCGGCAATGGTGTTCAACCCAATCCACCGAGTGCACCACCTTATAGCAGTCTAAACTATAATCCCGGGTTTTCAGGAACACAACCATTGGGCTCTCTGGTACGTATTGATCCAAGAACAGGTATTATTACCGGCACTACACCAAACGCTTCGGGTGATTATGTAGTAGCCGTATGCGTGAGCGAATTCAGAAACGGTTTTTTAGTTGGTATTACTAGAAAAGAAATCCATGTAACTGTTGCCAACTGTCAGATCTCAGCAGCAAGACTAGATCCGCAATACATTTCTTGTGATGGATTTACGCTGAACTTTTTTAACCAATCTACTTCTTCTGATATCAATCAGTATCTGTGGACTTTCGGCACAGGCAGGCCTACTATTGATACCACATCACAACCTACCCCAAGATTCACCTATCCAGATACTGGCACTTATCGATTAAAACTGAAAGTAACCACCATTGGCGGTTGTTCAGATTCTACCACTGCAACGGTAAAAGTATATCCGGGTTTTATACCGTCATTTAACATCACAGGCACCTGCTATCTCAATCCCTTTCAATTCAACAATACTTCCTTCACACGCTACGGTGTGATTGATAGCGTGGCCTGGGACTTTGGCGAAACCACCATCACCACAGATACTTCATCACAGTACAATCCAAGATATACCTATCCCAATCCCGGCAATAGAGATATTCGATTATACATTCGAAACAGTAAAGGCTGCGAAGCAGACACAAGTATTACGCTTGTTGTGCGCGACAAACCTCTAATACCACTTCCATTCAAAGACACGTTGATTTGTAGTATTGATACCCTGCCCATCATTACTAATATCCCAACAGGCATTGTCGACTGGTTTCCGAAAACTAATATGCTTCGAGGGAGCACTGCCAATCCGCTCGTCTTTCCCAAAGACACTATCAAATACTATGTGAGTGTCAATGACAATGGCTGTCAGAATATAGACTCGCTGGTTGTTAACGTGCTTGATTTTATTTCTGTTGACTTACCAAGAGATACTGGCATCTGCCTAACAGACAATATCACTATTCGTCCAATCAGTTTCGCAACCAGCTATCAGTGGACACCTGTTACTGGTTTAAATAATTCACGAACAAAAAATCCAATTGCGAGTCCAGCAGTTACGACCAAATATTATGTAGCAGCCAACCTTGGCTATTGCCAAGCAAGAGACTCTATTACAGTGTTTGTAACACCCTATCCACAAGCAAACGTCACGGAGGACACGGCCATTTGCTTTGGTGATCGTATTCAATTAAATGGACGGATTGTTGGTTCATCTTTTAGTTGGTCGCCCACAAATTCTTTACTCGGCAGCAATACGCTTAATCCAATAGCCGGACCATCTAGAACTACGACCTATTACTTAACGGTTAGTGACACCATTGGCTGTCCAAAACCTTTTCAAGATTCCATAAGAGTTACTGTTGTACCACCCATTACGGTGAATGCGGGTAGAGATACTGCTGTTGTTGCAAATCAACCACTACGCTTATTCGCTGCTGGCAGTGCTGCAGATTATCTATACACTTGGACGCCCAATATTGGTTTAAATAATCCCAATATTCCCAACCCAGTTGCAACTATTGGCCTAGGTACTGATTCAGTAGTATATCGTATTCGAGTAACGGGCCCGGGCGGTTGTTACGGTGAAGACTTTATCAAAGTCCGCATCTTCCAGTCTGATCCTGCGTTGTGGATTCCATCTGCGTTTACGCCGAATAAAGACGGCAGAAATGATGTATTCAAACCCGTACCAGTAGGTATCAGCTCCATCATTCAATTTAGCATCTTCAACAGATGGGGACAGCTCATATTCACCACACGTGAAATGAATAAAGGCTGGGATGGTTTTTACAATGGCATCGCACAACCTGCAGGAGCTTATGTATATCAGGCAGAAGCCATTGACTATACTGGCAAACGCATACAGAAAAAAGGCAGTTTCGTCTTAATCCGTTAACGCAGGCTATACATTATTTTCATTCCTTTGCGGCTTAAAGCCGATCATATGCCAAAGACCATTTTGATTACAGGTGCCACTTCAGGTTTTGGAAAAGCCATTGCGGAAACTTTCGCTGCGGCACAATGGAATTGCATCATTACCGGACGAAGAGCCGACAGACTTGCCGAGCTTGCAACAGCACTGCAGGAAAAATTTGGCATAGCCGTACACACCCTTTGCTTTGATGTACAAGATCGCAATGCAGTTTTTGCAGCGATTGCATCGCTGCCACAGGAATGGCAAACAATTGATGTGCTCGTAAATAATGCAGGACTTGCTTTAGGTCGCGATTCTTTTGATCAAGCCAATTTGGATGATTGGGATACCATGATGGATACAAATGTGAAAGGACTGATGTATGTGAGCAAGGCTGTACTACCCCTGATGATTGCGCGTAAGACTGGTCATATTATCAACATCGGTTCTACTGCAGGTAAAGAAGTCTATAAAGATGGTAATGCCTACTGCGCTAGCAAACATGCCGTAGATGCCATCAGCAAAGCCATGCGTATTGATTTGTTGCCACACCGAATTAAGGTAACTGCCATTCATCCCGGTGCTGCAGACACAGAATTTTCTATTGTGCGTTTTAAAGGAGATGAAAATAAAGCTGCAGCGGTGTATGAAGGCTATCAACCCTTGGTGGCAAAAGACATTGCAGATACTGCTTTCTATTGCGCCAATTTACCAGCGCATGTGTGCATCAACGACTTAACGATTACTTGTTTGTCGCAAGCCAACTCTTTTTACCTACACAAGTGAGTGTAAGGGATCATTAAGCGCCGATTGAAAATCTGTCCAAATTTCCTGTACCACTGCTGCTGCAGATTGTACGGATTGCATCAGCGCGCTTACTTGACCGATCTCTAACTCACCCTGCTCCATATCGCCTTCAAACATGCCTTTCTTCGCGCGGCCGCGGCCTAGTAATTGATTCAACTCAGTAGCATCCGCACCGCGTAATTCTGCTTCGCGAATTTGTGCGGCAAATGCATTATGCAATAAACGAACCGGAACGGTTTTCTTCATCTGCAATAAAGTATCGCCTTCTTTCGCTTTGATGATGGCTTCTTTAAAAGCATCATGCGCAGAAGCTTCATGCGTACATACAAATCGGCTGCCAATCTGCACACCATCTGCACCTAGCACCATGGCTGCCAACATTTGTCGGCCTGTAGCAATACCACCAGCCGCAATCACCGGAATATTGACTGCCGCCTTCACCAATGGAATCAACACCATTGTCGTGGTTTCTTCGCGACCATTATGCCCACCTGCTTCAAACCCTTCAGCTACTACTGCATCACATCCGGCTTGTGCTGCTTTTTGCGCAAACTTGCTACTACTCACCACATGAATCACTTTAATGCCATGTGCTTTCAACTTGCTCGTCCACATAGCAGGATTGCCCGCACTCGTGAAAACCACAGGTACTTTTTCTTCGATGATGATGGCAATATGCTGCTCAATATCCGGATACAACAAAGGCAGGTTTACACCGAATGGTTTATCGGTAGCAGCTTTGCATTGTTGAACATGCTCGCGCAGCACATCAGGATACATACTACCCGCGCCAATAATACCAAGACCGCCGGCATTGCTTACTGCACTAGCGAGCTTCCATCCACTCACCCAAACCATGCCCGCCTGAATAATGGGATACTCAATACCCAATAATTGTGTGATACGTTGATTCATTTGCATGCTTAAAGGTAAACAGCTGCAAACAAAAAAGGACCCAATGGGTCCTTCAAAAAAAAATGCTTAGTAATTAGCCAAAGTCGATCTCCGTATTATCGCCAATATTCAAGCTTCTGCTCAATCCTTTTACCGCCGCATCACTACCAATGAGTGAATTATCCAGCACCACTTCAAACAAGTTGGTGTAAGAACCAATGATGCTATCACGTACAATGGAATATTCAATGGTGGTATTCGCGCCAATCGCTACATGCGGACCGATAATACTATTCTTAATGGTACAACCCGGCGCAATGCTTACCGGCGGAATGATGATGGTATCTTGAAAACCGTGACCATCTTCTACATTGCCACCAGTCTTCTTCAAGAGTGTAGCGTTGCTTTCCAGCAGTGATTCTTTCTTACCGCAATCGAACCAGTTCTTTACTTTGAAAGATTTGAACTTGGCACCGCGGCGAATCATGCAATCCAATGCATCGGTTAAGTTATACTCACCATGGCTTTTGATATCTTGTACAAACAAGTGGTGCAGACATTCGAAGAGAAAATCTGATTCCTTAATTTTATACAAACCAACCAGCGCCATGTTGCTCTTAGGAATAGCTGGCTTCTCTACTACCTGCTCAATGAATCCATCTTCACCAATACTAGCCACACCAAAATTGCGTGGGTCATCTACCTTCTTCACGCCCAACATGCTGTACGGACTATCCAATACTTCCTTCACATCAAATTCGCAGATGGTATCGCCCAGCACCACAAACACTTCATCATCACCCACAATATTCTTGGTGAGTTCAATAGCATGTCCGGTACCTTGACGTTCATTTTGATACACAAAATGCGTAGTCAGGTTTGGATAGGTTTGCTCAACGTATTCATGAATCTTTTCACCCAAATAGCCCACGATGAAAACGAACTCGTTAATACCAGCTTCATGCAATTGGTCTACAATAAAACTGAGGATGGTTTTGCCCGCAATGGGGATCAAAGCCTTGGGTTGGGTATATGTATGTGGCCTCAGTTTGGCACCTGCACCAGCCACGGGTATAATTGCTTTCATTAACCAGGGGGATTTTACGCTCGGTTCATTCGCACATATTCACTTGCCCTCAAGCGGGCGTGAAAATAGGGAAATCCGCCAAAATGGGCAATGATTGTGGATACTTGCTTGATAATCAAGGTTTACAATTTTATGGACTTCTCTCAGGCTTGCAGTAGTTTTGGCGAAATTTTTGGCAATGCAAAGAGATCAGGTTGTATTTGATTTGATCAATCAGGAACTGGCCAGACAAAGAAGGGGCATCGAACTGATTGCGTCGGAAAACTTTACCAGTCTGCAAGTGATGCAGGCCATGGGACATGTGATGACCAATAAATATGCTGAGGGCTACCCCGGCAGAAGATATTATGGTGGTTGTGAAATTGTAGACCAGACTGAACAGCTTGCCATCGACAGACTGAAACAAATCTTTGGTGTGGAATATGCCAACGTGCAACCACATAGTGGCGCACAGGCCAACGCCGCCTTAATGCTGGCTATTCTGCAACCGGGCGATGCCATTCTGGGTCTCGACCTCAGTATGGGCGGTCACCTCACACACGGCTCTGCAGTAAACTTCAGCGGTAAATTATATAAGCCACATTTCTATGCTGTAACAAGAGAAGGTGGTTTGGTGGATTATGAGATGTTAGAAACCAAAGCACGTGCAATAAAACCCAAACTGATTATCTGCGGTGCGAGTGCGTATAGCCGCGATTGGGATTATGCTCGCATCCGCAAAGTGGCAGATGAAGTGGGCGCTTTCGTAATGGCGGATATCGCCCACCCCGCTGGATTGATCGCCAAAGGTTTGCTGAGCTCACCATTTGATCATTGTCATTTTGTAACATCTACTACGCACAAAACCTTGCGCGGCCCGCGTGGTGGTATCATTATGATGAAAAAGGATTTTGAAAATCCTTTCGGCCTCACAGACCCCAAGGGCAACCTGCGTATGATGAGTAACCTCATTGATATGGCTGTATTCCCTGGCACACAGGGTGGGCCGTTAGAGCACGTGATTGCCGCTAAAGCCATTGCCTTTGGTGAAATTCTCACAGATGAATTTTTGGTATACCAGCAGCAGGTGCAGAAGAATGCACAAGCTATGGCCAAAGCTTTTGTGGACAGAGGCTATCATATCATCAGTGGTGGTACAGACAACCACCTGATGCTGATTGATTTACGCAACAAAAACATTAGCGGCAAAAAAGCAGAGCAGGTGCTGGGCCACGCAGATATTACAGCCAATAAGAATATGGTACCTTACGATGACAAGAGTGCTTTCGTAACTTCAGGTATTCGTTTTGGCGTAGCTGCTATTACCACTCGCGGCATGAATGAAGCACATATGGAGTTTGTGGTGAATGCGATTGATAGTGTATTGATGAACGCAGACGACAGCAACAAATTGGCCGCATTGAAAAAAGAAGTGAACAGCTTTATGGAGCAGTTTGCTTTGTATCCTGAACTTGGTTAAAACAATACAGATGTTACAACGCTTACAAACTGTTTGGTTATTATTAGCAGCTGTGCTGGAAACAGCCACACTGCGCTTGTCGTTTTTCAGTGGCAATAAATTAGACGCAGCAACCAATCAGAAAACATGGATAGAGTTTACGGCGATGGAAAATGTGTTTATCCTGATTCTGACCATTGCTGTAGCTGTAGCTGCGCTGGTAGCCATCTTTATGTACAAAGACCGTAAGCGCCAGTTGCTGATTACGCTGATAACAACAGTGGTATCTGTAGTATGTATTCTTTTATACTTCCAGCAAAAGACAAACTTTATAGAAGCCAATCTTGACCTCACTTCACTAACAGCTTTCTTTGTACCGGTATTCCTGCTGCTGGCAGCAAGAGGTATTTACAAGGATGAGCAATTGGTAAAGAGCGCAGACAGGTTGCGTTAATCAAAAAATGCAGTTTACCAAAAAGGGATACCGTTGGTATCCCTTTTTTATTTCGCCGTTGCTGGTCGTCTGAGTGGCAACTATCTACTTGCTGGTCGGGTAATCAACAAGGCAAGATGAAAGCACACCAATTTATCTGTCCGTACCCACCCAAGTAGATTTAATATACTTATTACTCCAGCTGTACTCTCCTCGATACATTGGCTGCAGTTCTTGATGACTCAATAACTTAGCAAAAAATTCTGCAACAGCTTGTACTTTTTCTTCTGTACTACCTTCATAGTAATCTAAAGAAAAACACTTAAGAGACTCTGTTCCAAAATTAAGCTCACTGAATTTATCCAAATCAGCTAGTTTGTACTCTATCCCCCAAATGTAGCCCTGAAAAACGCGCTGCATACTTTTAATCGCATGATCGATTGAGAAAAAAATATTTATGAAAACGTATTTATTCCTGTACTTTAAATGAACTAACCCATAAGGTGGCATAGGCATTGGCTGATTTGTCTCATCAACAAGATTGTAATCGCCTAAACGTTTAATCACTGAGTTAAATTCTTTATGAATTAAACTATACATTTCTTTATGTTTTAGTTAAATATTTCATCTAATTCTAAGTCGTAAAAAACACTTCGGTCCCCGCAGAGTCTTCCGCCAAAATGGTGGAGACTCTGCGGTAAATTACAACATGCAGTTTATACACTTTTAGATAAATCTATATCCTGCAACTCCATATAAGTAATCACAGGATATACGCCCTGCTCACCACTATAGTAGTAGCGTGCAGAGCTATGGATATAGGCTTCCGGCAACAGAGCCAATCCTTGTTTACATGGATTCATGTGAATATAATCTGTCTTTTGTTTGAGAAAACGCATACTATAGCAATGTTTACAATCAAATGAAGGTTCAAAAACCTCATGCAGTTTATTCCGTTTACGGTCTGTATGGTTTACCCAGTCCCCCATTTGCTTTAATAAATCATATCTATTCTTTAATCGCAGCTGCTTAACTAACTCGTAAGCCATAAAGCGCTTACCGTTTCCAGCAATCTTATTGATAGAAATATCTGTAGTAGAAAATGCAACCAATAGATGAATATGACTGGGCATTATTACATAAGCTACAATATGGTGGCCTTTAGATCGAAGTACATCAAACCATTTATACACAATCTGATAAGCACCTGTAATGCTGAACAATGGCAACCATCTGGCACAAGTTATGGTCATGTAGTATACTCCTTCAAGTTCATGTATCTTTCTGCGAACTGCCATATTCTATATTGCTTACATATTTACTACAAGCCACAGAGTCTCCGCTAAAAGCGGAAGACGCTGTGGAGACCAAACCATCTGGCACAGGTAATGGTCATGTAGAATACTCCTTCAAACTCATGTATTTTTCTGCGAACAGCCATATATTCTATTGCTTATACACGTAATACAAGCCACAGAGTCTCCGCTAAAAGCGGAAGACGCTGTGGAGACCAAAGAGCGCAGATAGGTTGCGTTAATCATCTTCCAGAATATCTTTTCGCTGCGCGATCTGTTGATCGCGCAGTTTTTTTGCACCATACCCTACACCAGCGGCTAGTAATACACTTAAGCCACCATCAATGGGTGCGTCTTCTACGTTGTTGTTGAAACCGGGCTGTGCTTTACTGGAAAAACATAGACAGGCTAATATGATCAGTAAGAACCACTTTCTTCTTTCCATATGCAGTTGTTTAGCGATAGATCCATCTGCGCACTAAAGTCATGGAACCAAAATGCAATCGAATGACGTATTGATCTTTAGGCAGTTGCTGTAAACGCAAAGTCTGCTCCAGTCTTCGTGTTTTACCAAAACTGTACACAGCAACACGCATACCCTGCAGGTTAACAATATCTATGCTTGCTTCTGCAGCAGTGTCTGCCTGTAAGCGAATCTGCACAAGTCCATCCTGACTAATCCCCGGATACACAATAAAGTAAGGTTCTTTACGCGGCGGTAAATAATAGCGCTTATTCAAAATCTCAAAGCGCTTGCTACCATAAGTATTGGTGTCTGCTGTTACCTGAAAACGATAGACCGTATCTCTGTTCAAGCGAAAACTAGTTTTGGCAAAATGATCAATAAAGACAAAAGCGGTATCCTTTTGTTGTTCAAACACCTGCAGGTCTAATTGATATTGGCCGGGCAAGGCATTGCGCAACACTAATGGTATGCTTGCTGAAGAAGGTGGTCTTTTATCAATACTCACGGCCTTGCCATCTTCTGTGAGACTGTAGAAATTTGCATCCGGATTAAAGAGCTTGGGGGCATCTACCCTAGTAAAAATCTCCTTGGCCGTATCCTGCAAATGCAATTCCCATCGATCCCAAACAATTTTATCTGAACGAAGCGTAAACAACATTTTTCTTACCGGTTGCGCTGCATTGTTTTGAAACAAAGCAAATCCTGAAGGCTGTGTTGTTTTGTCTGATTCCCTGAACTGTAATTGCGCATTGGCCTGTGTTGCTTCTACGAAGAAAGCGCCACCAACTGGCAACACCAGATCATCTGTAAATGCGTGCACCGTATAACCGCCTCTGGCACCACGATCAATCTGCCAGAGATAGAGATAGTCGCCTACACCCATACGCTGTACATTTTTCAACTGTACTGATGCGGGATAAGGATTGGCTACCAGGTTGAATCCGGTATGCAAGCCTTGTGTAAGATTGATGGTTACATTACCTGTATTCACCCTGCCTTCCATGGCAACAATGGTTGGCTGTACCGTATAGCCCAAACCACCATCCATCCCTTGCTCTTTAGCTCCTCGATAAAAAACTTTGATACCCTGCCCAACACGCCAGGCATTGTTGGTTTGTCCGTTCGTATGCGTAAAAGCCTGCCAGCCGTTTTGCAAACCTTCAGGTGTGGCGTTTATTACAGCTGCAGGATCATATCGAAAAGCAGAAGGATTGTTGGTACCACTTGCATCAAAACCATTGCCTGTTCCACCTTGTCCGGTAATGGCTATTTCGCCCGTGCTATTTAACTCACTTAAGCCAATACTATTCCTAAATGGATGCCCTATAAAACGAAACGCCCGTTTACTGGGAAACTGATCCGCTCTGCCGCCACCGCTGAAATATTGCTCAACCACCACTTTTCCTGTACTACCGTATGTGATGTTTGCTGTTCCCAATGGTGCGATATAAGCTGTACTGATTGGATTGGCTTTTAGTCGTAATGCACAAGTATCCGTTGCCAGCGTAACACCATCTGCTAATTGTACAAAGCCATGCACACTAATACTGTGGCGCATGGTCTTGGTACCGGGCGCGGTTACAATCAAACGATGGTATTGCTGCGGATCCATTGCTAATTGATCAGCAGAATGACTCAGCAGATTCTGTGATCCATTGCGCGCGAAAATGACCTGCCCCTCATTGATGAAAAAACTGCATTCCATTCGCGGGCTGGCACCAAAGAGCATGAGCTTTCCGTTGGGACCAATATATACTGTATCACAACGATTGCTGGAAGTACGCGTAATCACTTGATTGGTGGCCGATTGATCAGATCGCAGTGTGCCACCTGTAATAAACACATCGCCACTGGCAGCCACACCACCATCAGCCGACAAACGGTTATTGCGCATATTCACCGCGCCTGAAGTGAAGTAAAACGCACGGGCTTTAATGGCAGCAAAACAAACTACGGTGTCTGTTGCATTGATGGCAAATTCAATCCTGCCTGAATCCGTTAAACCGGCATTTCCCCATTCACCGGCAGCTAAGAATGTACGTGAAACACCTACCACACGCAATCGACCATCTACTCCGGCTGTTATCGTTCTCGCGCCCGGACTAGCACTGTTGCTGGTAACCATATCAGTATTGGTGGTTACGGCTGTTCCGGTGTACGCACGCAGCTTGCCATGCAGGTCTAATTTCTGCTGACCAATGGCCAATATTGCACTGGTGTGCAAATGCAGATCTCGACAAGCCAATCCTGCTCTATCAACTGTTACACGATGCCCTTGTTGAATAAATACATTGTCAGATGCAGTTGGTGCGGTAGTTGCGGTAGCCCACACACCATTGTTTCGCTTTTGCCAAAGGGAAGCATCGCTCCAATTTCCGGAGCGAATCGAACGATAATCCCCATCAGACTGGGCTGCCAGCCGAAGCAGCAGAAATACACTGCATAATAGAACAACCACAAACCTCATAACACTTGATTTAAAGCGTTTCAGGAGGTTAAACAGGTTATTCTATTGGGGAGATAAAAAGAATGATGTTATAAAACTATCACCTTGATTTTTTCAAAACAAGTACTTGTTATCACAAACAGTTGAGGCCAAAACAGAAAAGTTGTATCACAGATACTTAGCTGTATGCGAACCCTTTTGCTTTTTCAAAGCATCTGGTGTGCCGGCAAAAACAAGTTGCCCACCAGCATCACCTGCTTCGGGGCCCATATCAATGACCCAGTCAGAAGCTCGAATGACATCCGTATTGTGTTCAATCACAATCAGTGAATGGCCTTGCTCAATCAAGGCGCGGAATGATTTCAGCAACTTCTGTATATCGTGAAAATGCAGGCCTGTTGTAGGCTCATCGAAGATGAACAAAATATGTCCCTGCGCTTTACCCCTGCCCAAGAAACTAGCCAACTTTACACGCTGCGCTTCACCGCCTGATAATGTATCTGAGGACTGACCCAGCTTTACATAACCCAGGCCTACATCCTGCAAAGGCTGGATGGCTTTGGCAATGGTAGCACCTTCTTTGCCACTATCAGCTGCGCCAAAAAAAGCGATCGCATCATCCACACTCATATCCAACACATCGTGAATGCTCTTGCCTTTGAAAGTAACTTCCAACACTTCTTCTTTAAAACGCTTACCACCGCAGGCTTCGCAAGTCAAGTGCACATCTGCGAGGAATTGCATTTCTACAATCTGCTCGCCCTCACCTTTACAAGTATCACATCGGCCGCCATCTACGTTGAAGGAAAAATGCTTGGGCTGAAAGCCGCGCATTTTCGACAAAGCCTGTTTGGCATAGAGATCACGGATCTCATCATAGGCTTTGATATAAGTGATGGGATTGCTGCGCGATGATTTACCGATCGGATTCTGATCAATCATCTCGATTTGTGAAATCAAATCAATATCGCCTGTAATGGCTCTATGAAAACCTACTTTATCCGCAAACTCTCCTTTGATCTTCTGCAAAGCAGGATATAGAATCTGTTTCACCAAAGTAGTCTTACCGCTACCACTCACTCCACTCACCACGCAAAGTGTATTCAATGGAAAACTGACATCAATATTCTTCAAGTTGTTTTGCCGGGCACCTTCAACTGTAATACTATTATGCCATTTACGAGGCTTATCAGGCACTGCGATACTGAGTTTACCAGAAAGGTATTGTCCGGTTAAACTTTTACCATTCTGAATGATGGCGTCATAATTCCCAGCTGCTACAACCTCACCACCCAAATGCGATGCCAGTGGCCCCATATCGATGATATGATCTGCTTCGCGCATCATCATCTCATCATGCTCCACCACCACAACCGTATTGCCTAAATCGCGCAGTGATTTTAATACACCAATCAAACGTGCCGTATCTCTTGCATGCAAGCCGATGGAAGGCTCGTCTAATATGTACAAAGAATTGGTAAGATTGCTACCCAAACTTCTGGTGAGCTGAATACGCTGGCTTTCACCACCGCTCAAACTATTGGCCAAACGGTTCAGGGTTAAATAGCCGAGACCCACATCTACCAGTGTCTGCAAACGCTGGTGTACTTCGAGTAAAATACGTTTGGCTACTTGCTGCTGATATGGCGATAATGCTAACTGCTTGAACCATTGCAACAAATCCTTGGTCTGCATCTCGCAAAGTTCACCAATATGTTTATCGCCCACTTTTACATAGAGTGCTTCTTTGCGTAAGCGATAACCATTGCAGTCATGACAAGTGGTGCGACCACGATATCTACTCAACAACACACGAAACTGAACTTTGTACAGATTCTGTTCTACGTCTTTGAAGAAATCATCAATGCCATATGCATGCGCATTGCCTTTCCACAAAGTTTGGTATTGCTCTTCTGTTAAATCAGCAATAGCCTTGTGCACAGGAAAGCCAAACTTCACCGCACCTTTTACAAACTGCTCGCGCCACCAACCCAGCTTTTCACCCTTCCATGGTGCCACCGCACCATCGTACACACTTAATCTTCTATCTGGAATCACTAGTTCTTCATCAATACCCAAGACCTGACTAAATCCCTCGCAAGTAGGGCATGCACCAAATGGGTTATTGAAAGAAAACAAATTGGGCACAGGTTCTTCAAACTGAATACCATCCAATTCAAAACGGTTGCTGAAGGCTTTCATTTTCTCGCCATCCACTTCCACCAACATCTCACCTTCACCTTCGTAGAAAGCCGTTCCGGCAGAATCACTGAGACGATGGATGTCTTCTTCTTCAAAATCCTTCACCACCATTCTATCTATCAGCACATAAACTGTATTGCCTTTCTTATCGAGTGTTTGCTTGAGTGCTTTATCATCTAACTCAAGCAATTCTTCAATCCTACTTAACTGTGCTCCATCAGCAGTCTTGAGATACATACGCGAAAAGCCTTTCTGCATTAGAATGTTCAACTCTTCGCGACTATCGCGTTTCGCATGCTGCTTAAATGCTACCAATAAAACTACTTTAGCGCCATGTGGCAGACTTTGCACAAACTTCACCACATCGGCCACATCATCCTTCCTCACTTCTTGTCCGCTCACAGGAGAAATGGTCTTACCTGCGCGCGCATACAAGAGGCGCAGATAATCATAAATCTCCGTCATACTACCCACAGTACTTCTTGGCGTACGTGTAATCACTTTCTGTTCTATGGCGATGGCCGGACAAAGTCCCTTGATATAATCTACATCAGGCTTCACCATTCTGGCCATGAACTGACGCGCATAAGCACTTAAACTTTCTGCATAGCGACGTTGGCCTTCTGCAAATAAAGTATCAATGGTGAGCGATGATTTGCCGCTACCCGAAACACCTGTAACTACGATGAGTTTGTTGCGCGGAAAGCTTACTGTTACATCTTTCAAATTGTGCGTACGTGCTCCTTTGATGAGGATCTGATCCTGCGCTTCTAATACGGGTTGTTTCGGTTGTACTGCGGTCTTTGCCATGGCTAAGCAAGATAACATCTAAACGATTTCATGGTTCAATTCTCATGTGAATAACTGCACCCCCCCATTTGAATCTTTTCCACAAGTAAGCGGCGCGCTAAACCATTGGCTAATTTTCGTACCGAAAGTTGCATTAACCCGTATGCAACTTTGATAATCAAGCCGTCCAGCATCCGTGAATGACCGTACCTAACCCAAAATTGAAGCTATGAAAACATTGGACCAGGCATCTGATCTGCAATTGATACGTGCTTTCCAGGAAGCCGGCGATATGCAGTCCCTGGAAACACTGATCAACCGGTACAAAGACAAGATCTACTCATCTATCTTATTCTTTGTAAAGGACACTTATCTCGCTGAAGATCTCTTTCAGGATGTCTTCATCAAAATCATCGACACTTTACGCAACAAACGCTATACTGAAGAAGGTAAATTTCTGCCTTGGGCTTTACGTATCGCACACAATCTCTGTGTAGATTATTTCAGAAAAGTAAAGCGTACACCTACCATTAAGACCAGTGAAAACAAAGACATTTTTGAAATGATCAATCTGGCCGAACCCGGTATGGATAGCAAAATGATGCAGGGGCAAAGCCACGACAGAGTTAGAAAAATGCTGGATCTTTTACCCGAAGAGCAAAGAGAAATCATCGTGTTGCGTCACTATGCGAACATGAGCTTTAAAGAAATTGCACAGGTAACCAACTGTAGTATCAATACAGCTTTGGGCCGTATGCGCTATGGTCTCATCAATCTGCGAAAGATGATGGTGGAAAAGCAAATAGCGCTCTAAACCAATACTATCTGCAAAGGAGAACGGCCCGCTTTTTGCGGGCTGTTTGCTTTTAGATCCATAAAGTAATAACTTAACAGCATGCTATCTTTTTGGAACAGAGTAGTGATGCAATCAGTAGCTGGCAAATCGAAGGGTGACTTTACACCTTCCAGATATCAGTATGCAAAAAAAGCAAGGCTAACCAGATTAGGCATTAAGCGTAATATCAGGGATATAGTTCTATTACTCATTGCTGTTGCATCTGCAGGATTTGGACTAAAAGGGTTTTTATTACCCAATGGCTTTATTGATGGTGGCGCAGTAGGTATTTCTTTATTGTTGGCAAAAACCACCAGCTTTCAGCTCTCTGCCTTACTGATTATCGTCAATATCCCTTTCATCATTATGGGATTGAGAATTATCAGCATTGAGTTTGCTATCAAAACAGCACTTGCCATTGTCGCACTTGCTGCAGCAGTAGCCATTATACCTTATCCACAAATCACGGAAGACAAACTATTAGTAGCTGTTTTTGGTGGATTCTTTTTAGGTGCAGGTATTGGCCTTGCTGTGCGAGGGGGAGGCGTTTTGGATGGAACAGAAGTGTTGGCTATTGCTATCAGCAGAAAAACAGGTGGCACCATCGGTGATATTATCCTCATCATCAATATCATTATTTTCTCTTTTGCTGCATGGCTCTTATCGCTCGAAGTAGCACTCTATTCTATTTTAACCTATCTCTCTGCTTCCAAAACAGTTGATTTCATTATTGAAGGCTTGGAAGAATATACAGGCGTAACCATTATCTCACCCAAAGCTGAACAGATTCAAGATATGATCATCACTGTGCTGCGCAGAGGCGTTACCATCTACAAAGGCGAACGTGGTTATGGTAAAAAAGGACATAGCACACATGACATGCGCATTGTGTTTACTGTGGTTACACGTTTGGAAGTAGCCAAGCTAAATGCAGAGATTGAAAAAATAGATCCTAATGCCTTTGTGGTGATGAACAGCATCAAAGACACAAAGGGCGGCATGATCAAAAAGCGTCCGCTGAAAAAGTAATTAAGGATTGCGCTTTGCAAACTCTGCTTTTACCATTTCCAGATGTTGAATGAATTTCTGTACATCAGGATCATAGCCGTATTTGATATTGCTTAATGGTTCTCCCTTTAAATCCAAAAACATATACAAAGGCTGAGAGTTAAATCCAAACTTGGTAATCTCATAATCGAGATTCTTGGCGCCTTCAGTCAGCATCATTTCACCATCCTTATTCTTGTACTGTTCATTCAAAGGCAGCTCTTGCGATTCATCTACATACAAACTGATCAACACAAAATCTTCCTTCATTCTGCGCAACACTTCCGGATCCTTCCACACTTCCTGCTCCATCTTACGGCAATTGGCACAGCTATGTCCCGTAAAGTCGAGCATTACCGGCTTGTTCAAAGCCTTGGCAGCTGCCATGCCTTCTTCTAAGGTGAAATAAGCAGTTAAGCCATAAGGCACATGCAGTTTATCCGTCAAACGATTTGGTGGCTGTGCGGCGCTATTACTATTACTACTTGTTGTATGACCGTCATTGCCAATTTTGTATTTCAATTCATTCAAGTTGAAATCCTGTGTGCCTTCAGGCGGAATCAATCCGCTGAGGTGACGCAGCGGTGCACCCCAAAGTCCAGGCACCAGGTATACTGCAAAAGAGAAGGATGCAATTGCGAAGAATAGTCGGGGTACAGATACATAAGGCAGATCACTATCGTGTGAAAACTTCAGCTTGCCTAAGAGATAGACACCCATCAACGTAAAAATGACAATCCACAATACGAGGAATACATCCCTATCGAGTAAGCGCCAGTGATAAATCAAATCCACATTGGATAAGAATTTCAATGCCAATGCCAACTCAATAAAACCAAAGCACACTTTCACTGAATTCAACCAACCACCACTCTTTGGTAATGACTGTAACATGGAAGGGAAGAAAGCAAAGAGCGAAAAAGGCAAGGCCAATCCCACACCAAAACCCAGCATCCCAATGATAGGTGCTAGTGTAATACCCTGCCTGCTGGTTTCTCCTAATAAAGTACCTACTATAGGACCAGTACAAGAGAAAGAAACAATCACTAATGTTAGAGCCATGAAGAAAATACCTGATAAACCACCTTTGCCTGCTTGCGAGTCTGCTTTATTAGCCCAACTGTTTGGCAGTTGCAACTCGAATGCACCAAAAAAAGAAATGGCAAAGACAATAAAGATGGCAAAGAAAATGAGGTTACTAATGGCGCTTGTAGAGATTTGGTAAAGAATATCATCACCAAACAACAACACCAGCACAATGGTAGGAATAGTATAGATCGCGATGATGGAAGCCGAATACCACAATGCATTGCGCACACCTTCTACCCTTGTCTTGCTACGCTTAAGGAAGAAGCTAACTGTTACCGGCACCAATGGAAATACGCATGGCGTGATGATGGCCAACAAGCCGGCCACCAATGTAAACCAGAAAATATTCCAAAGAGAATCTTGCGTAATATCATTTACTACTTCAGCCTGAGCCGTATTCGTTGCAGGAACCATCACACGAAAGCTCTCTTCACCACTAGGGTACTCATCACCTTTCTTAGCCAGCCATGCAAATGAACCTTTGATCAGCAAACTATCGGTAGCGGCAAGTCTAACAGGAATTGAAAACACCACACTATCAGCAAACAGTCTATTTTTCTCTGCATCAATGATGAGGCTACCTTGCTCAGTAGCCGTATCTGTTGCAACAGTTCTTTTTACAACAGCACTATCCAAAATAAACCTGCTAACAAAAGCATCGTCATCGCCGCGCCTCTTTACAGAAAACACCTGTACACCTTTTGCAAGGGAGAGCTTTGCGTTCAATTGCACAACACTATCATTCACACGTGTATAGCTAAAAGCAAACTGCACAGGCTGTTCCTGTGCAGTGACCCACTGTACCATGGAGCAAAACGCCAAGAGTACAAGCAATATTTTCTTCATACTTATTGTAGCTTAATATCAAACTTTTTGGTAGTTGGTGGCAGACACTGATTATCATCACACACCATAAACAACACACTACCAGTTACATTGGTTTTTACACCAGCTTTTACTTTCACTGTTTGTATAAATGTGACTTCATTAGAAAAGAAGCGCACTTCTGTCTCAAAAATTTTATCCTGGATCTTTTGCAGCTTACCAATCTCTTTCGCCTTGCCTTCCAATTTCACTAGCGGATTGGCGTTGAAAGTGAATTTAGTTGGCACCGGACCTCCTTCTGGCGTAAACTGCGAATACAAATGCCAAGGCTTGGGTACATTGGCTTTGATTACCAGATCATACGTATCGGCTGATTTCTTTTGCGCGCTGAAAGTCCAACCAACAGGCTCTTTAATCTGCGCACCAACAGCGGTGGTGAACAATACTGCAATTATCCAAACGATCAAACGCTTCATAGGTATTAATTGAGTCCGAGTAATTCAAATACTTTTTTACCATCCAAATTATTCAAGGCGGTAGATGTAGCACGCTCAGGGTGTGGCATCATACCAAATACATTACCAGCTTTGTTTCGGATACCGGCAATATTGCGCTCAGCACCGTTTGGATTATACGCCGCATCGATATTCCCTTGCGCATCGCAATAACGGAAGAGAATCTGACCATTCTTTTCTAACTCATCCAGCGTAGCTGCATCTGCATAGTAACGACCTTCACCATGCGCAATAGGAATTTGCAAGGCACCAGTTTTTTCATTTCTGATATAGACATTCTTGCAGATAAACTGCTGATTGGCATTTTGCAACAAAACACCGGGCAGTAGGTGACTCTCACAAAGAATCTGGAAACCGTTGCACACACCCAGTACTTTACCACCCTTATTAGCGAATTCAATGACTTGTTGCATCAGCGGACTAAAACGGGCAATAGCACCGCAGCGCAAGTAATCTCCATAGGAGAAGCCACCAGGCAATACGATACAATCATCCGTAGTAAACATACTCAGGTCATGATCTTTATGCCAAAGCATGATCACTTCTTTGCCCAAGTCTTGCTGGAGGGCATCCTGCATATCTCTGTCGCAATTAGAACCGGGGAATACAACAACGCCAAATTTCATGGTGAAAAATTGAGCCGTAAAGGTAAGTGCTACCCTGTTAAGAGCTTCTAATTTTTGACCAAAACCCAATTATTATGGACAACAATGACTACAGCCAGCCAGAATAAGAGGTTAGGGATCAATAATCTTTTCGGATAAAGGAAACCGCAGGATGCAAAAGCGGCAGCTGGCACCAATAATAGAATGGCTGCATGAATATCTGCCCCGCTGAAAATAAGCGGTACCGGCAGCAGCAAAAGGAGCATCACCATCAGCACACTCCAACTCTTTCTGATTTGAATGACCATACGGGCATTCTGCCATTGCCAGTAATAAAACCCGTTTAAGACAATGAGGATCAATAAACCTACCGCACTCCAGTACCAAGCATCTGCACCTTGAACTACATCCAGGAAGAATCCAATATTGGGCAGATAATCATTGATCGCGGCTAATTGATTGGTGAGAAAAAGATAGGAAGCCATGAAATAATAGGGCAATACAACCCCCATGAGCAATACCACCCATTCTGCAGGTCTGAAAGGACGTACCACAGCTAAGGCAAACAAGACCACAACTACCATCATGGCAGTTGGATGATAAGCCATAATCGTTAAGCTGATCAGCAAACCTGTATTGAAGAGCAGTGATTTAGGCGATTGATGGCTATACAATTTAGTGAGCATGGTAAATACCAGCATGATGAGCGAATTCGCCACCAATGCAGGCGAGAGTACAGACCACTCAGGGAAAAAGCCCGTGAACAAGATGTAAGCCATTGCCGTAGTGAAAGCATTGGTGTGCAACATCTTGAAATTATTCAGCAAGACATTCAGCTGTATGGCCTGAAGTAAGACAAGGGCATGGTAGATCCAAATCAACGCCCAAGCAGGTGTTTGTGAGAGAAAACGTCTCAGCAAAAGAGATAATAGACCATCATCTCCTGTTGACAACATGGGCGGCATCATGAAAAAATGCGCATGCACGCCCAAGCTCAATAACAAAAGCAGTATCAGTACAATTAAAGAGTTATCCCTAAATAGAAAAACCACGCAGCTAGGAGTTAAAGGTCAATTTTAGCAAAGCAAATGAAATTCCGGAACATACTGGGCATAATCAATTGTCTTGCGCCCACTTGTTTGGCATGTCTGGGCATAAAATCATGGCCTTTATCAATATTGCGGAAGGTTGGGTTTCTGATCAATTGTCCATCAGGTGTCAAACTTTGATCAGACAGAACCATGGTACGTTTCTCTTGTACGTTAAAGAGAAAATGAATTTGTCCACCCATAACTACCGTACCAAAGCCGATGAAATTATCGGTGTTATCATCAAACTGCGATTTGCGGATCATATTGCTCCACTCCATTTTACCCGTTGCATCAAACCCCAAAAGCGCAACATTATCCGCATAAAAGCGCGTCACAGAATTACCACCCATACCGCCAGGCATACCCCAAGGACTGAGTCCCCAGCCCATAGAATTCATGCCGCCCCACGCCCAAGGATTGTTCCATGCCCAAGGGTTACCCCACATATAATAATCTGCAGGCGACCAAAAAGGTGAGCCATACAACAAATCCCATCTGCTAAGCTGGCCGCCTCTGGAACTGCTGTACATGCTTTCCGCTGTGAGGATAAAGCCACCGTCTTTTCGAAGAATCACGTTGCGGATATAATAATCATTAAACGCAGTCTTAATGCTACTCTCATTCTTAGCTTCTGCACGCAGGTTATCGTTAAATAAGACGGTTGTATTCAACGCTTCTTTTCTACCCGCTTTATCATAAAGGGCAATATATAAGCCATCGATATTGCCGCGACGCATCTTACTGAAGAAAGAAGTGATCAGGTATTTCTTATTGAGGTTGTCTACTTTAACTCTAATATCATCGAGGTTTATCGTGGGCAACTGCAAATCTGTGATTAAAAATTCATCATCAATAGCCGACTTATAAATCAGCGAGAGCCTGTTAATATTATCATTCTGCGCACTACCTGAAGCACGTAGGAAAACCAAATCGCCATCGTTATCTACCTGAAATTCTTCCAGAAAATCATTGCGTTCAGGCATATTCACAACAAAGCGTGTTTTGCGCATCAGGTCTAACTGCTTGTCAAACAACATGGTCGTTACAGTATGCGCCTTATCATTCTTTGCATTGATTTTGTAAGCTAGAATCTTGCTTTTATCCTCACTGAAAATGACCGTGTAGATTCTGTTGTTGGATGAAAAACTCACATCGGTTGTATCCATGATAACAGGCTCTCCAACTTTCTTTCCTTTTTCATCCATTTTCACTGCCATACAGTACACAATATTTCTTTTCTGGTACTGATAGAACATATAATAGTAATCAGGGAAGGCCAGGAAGTCGGCATTAAAAATACGGTCAGGTAAAAAGTCAAGACGGTGCTTCTCTATCTGACGCATTTCTCCATCGTAGATAGACACATAATGCATATCGCGATAGCCCTTGTAGATGTGAAACTGTCCGCTCAGCTTTCCAATCACTTCAAAATTCATGCTTCGAACATCGTCGCGGTCGGGCTCAGAATAAATGATTCGCTGGGCTTGTGTACCGGAAAGGGCAAAGAGTAAAAAAAAGCCTAAAAACAATACGCGCATATCTCCTCCTGTCTTTAAATAGTCAGATACTCAAATGTACGTTTTGTTGCCTGCCTTCAAAGGGTTTGTCGCAAAAGGCTTGCAAAACTTTGGCAAAACATTTGAGCATGGAAAGTGAATTATTATACATTTGTTAAGGAATCATTTTGATCCATTTCACCAATACCGCTTTTTGTGGGCAAGCATATCAGCAAAGTCTCTGCTGCAGGTTTACTAGTTGCACTTGGCATTATCTACGGAGATATCGGCACATCCCCCCTCTACGTATTAAAAGCCATCATAGATGACAAACCCATTACCGAACAACTGGTGCTGGGTGGGCTATCCTGTATCATTTGGACGCTCACACTGCAGACGACTGTTAAATATGTGATCCTGACCCTTAGGGCAGATAACCGTGGGGAAGGTGGCATTTTCAGCTTATACACCCTTGTTAGACGCAGAAGAAAGTGGCTGGTTTTGCCTGCCATGATTGGTGGCGCAGCTCTGCTGGCCGATGGGATGATTACCCCTCCAATCTCTGTTACTTCTGCCGTTGAAGGTTTAAGACAACTAAAAGGACTGAGCGATATCTCTACCATGACGATTGTCTATATCGTTATTGCTATTCTGGCCGTATTGTTTTTCCTGCAGCAATTTGGCTCTGCATCTATCGGTAAGCTCTTCGGACCCATTATGTTGATCTGGTTTACCATGTTGGCTATTTTGGGCATTTCCCACCTGACTGATTATATCAGCATCTTCAAAGCATTTAACCCTTATTATGCTTTCGATTTGCTCACCAACTATCCCAAGGGATTCTGGATATTAGGTGCCGTATTTCTGTGTACAACAGGTGCCGAAGCTTTGTATAGCGATCTGGGACATTGTGGTCGCGACAATATCCGTATGTCTTGGGCATTTGTAAAAACTTGTCTGATACTGAACTATCTCGGCCAAGGTGCTTGGCTATTGGCAGAACATAGCGGAGAGGTATTCAACACCAATGTTGACCTATCAGTAAACCCATTCTTCAATATCATGCCGCAGTGGTTTAAGTTGGTGGGTATTATCATCGCTACCTCTGCAGCCATTATTGCTAGTCAGGCTTTGATCAGCGGATCCTTTACCCTGATCAGTGAAGCCATGCGCCTCAACCTCTGGCCAAAACTAAAGATCAACTATCCTACTGAAGAAAGAGGTCAGCTCTTCATTACCGGTATTAATGTGATGTTATTCCTAGGTTGTGTGGGCATTGTACTCTTCTTCAAAGACTCTTCTAAGATGGAAGCAGCTTATGGGCTGGCCATCACATTGTGTATGATTAGTACTACCATCCTCTTTGCTAACTACATGGTATTACACCGTGTTAACGCCGCACTGGTATGGTTATTCCTGATCACTTTCGCCGTTATTGAGGGCAGTTTCCTCTTTGCCAACCTCGACAAATTCCCACATGGTGGTTATGTAGCCCTGATTGTTGGTGGCGGTTTGTTTGCTGTAATGTATGTATGGTACAGAAGCCGGAAAATCAAAAACCGCTACGTAGAGTTTGTACGTCTAGAGCATTATGTACCCATGATTCAGGAGCTGAGCAATGACAAGAGTATTCCCAAATATGCTACACACTTGGTATACATGACCAGTGCAAATAACCCCAAAGAAATTGAGCACAAGATTATTTACTCCATTTTAAATAAGAAGCCTAAGCGTGCTGATATCTACTGGTTTGTACACGTAGATGTATTGGATGATCCTTATACCTGCGAATACAGTGTAGACCACATCATTCCTAATGATATTATTCGTGTTGAGTTCCGTCTCGGTTTCCGAGTGGAACAGCGCATCAACCTCATGTTCCGCAAAGTGGTGGAAGATCTGGTACAGAATAAGGAAGTAAACATCACTTCCCGCTACGAAAGCTTGGAGCGCAACAATGTGGTGGGCGATTTCCAATTCATTGTATTAGAAAAATATTTGAGCCAGGATAACGAACTGCCATTCCTAGAGCGCATTGTGATGAAGATTTATTTCTGGTTGAAAGAAGTGAGCCTTGGCGAAGAGCGCGGCTTTGGTCTTGACCCCAGTAATGTAACCATCGAGAAATTCCCACTGATTGTAGCACCGGTATCCAATATGCGCCTCACCCGAATTTTCAACGAGTACGCTGACGAAGAATAGAATGAAACAGATTCATGCAACAGCATTAGCAGCGGTATTGCAGAGTGCTACACCACCTGTATTACTTGATGTGCGTGAAGACTTTGAAAGAGAAGCTTTTCATATTGGCGGCATCTGGATCCCTTTGGCAGAACTCATCCATCAAAAAGACCGTATTCCGCAAGATCAGCCTGTGGTGATCTATTGCCGCAAAGGCATCAGAAGCCAGATTGCGATTCAGAAACTAGAAGACCGCTTTGGTTTCGACAATCTTATCAATCTGGAAGGCGGCATAGATGCATGGCATAAAGCCGGATTAGCACGGCCCTGATATTTTCAACTGAAAGCCCTAACTTACAAGCAACCACTACTGCTATGGGCACGATTGAAATCGTCATCATTGCCTATTTGGCTATTCTATTGATTGCTTACCTGGTTCAGGAGAAATTTATTTTCAAACCGGAGAAGTTACCGCAGGATTTTGCCTACCAATACGAAGCACCTTTCGAAGAACTATTTTTTGATGTAGCACCGGGCGTTCGTATCAATGGACTACACTTCTACTGCAAAGAACCCAAGGGATTGATTTTATACTTCCACGGAAACACCAGAAGCATCAAGGGCTGGGCTAAATATGCCAAGGACTTCTATCGCTACAATTATGATGTCATACTCGTTGATTATCGCGGCTTTGGCAAGAGCACGGGCAAACGCAGTGAAAAGGAAATGCTGAAAGACATGCAGTGGATATATCTGAAACTCTTAGAAAAATATCCAGAAGAACACTTATTGGTTTATGGCCGAAGCATGGGTAGTGGATTTGCTACAAAGATCGCTGCAGACAATCGCCCACGCTACTTGATATTAGATGCACCCTATTATAGCTTCATCAAAGTAGCAGAAAGATTTACCCCTTTTTTGCCACATCGCATTTTACTACGCTATCATTTAAGAACTGACCGTTGGATTACCCGTGTGCAGTGCCACACCTATATCATTCACGGTACACGAGATTGGTTGATACCTATCAAACACAGTAAAAAATTACAGGCCATCAACCCTAGAAAAATAACCCTGATCACCATTGAAGGCGGCGGACACAATAACCTGCCCTCTTTCCCGGAATACCACAACTTTATCCGCGATATCCTCAAGTACTGATCAAGACCTATTTTTACAGGGTGAAGCAAAACAACTATCGCTGGCTCAAACTCTTCCTGCTCTGCTACGCAACAGGAGGCATTATTCTTTACTATACGCAAGACAAGCTCCTGTTCCATCCTGAACCAGTCGCTGCTTATCATGTATATGATTTCCCTAAACCATACGAAGATCAGTTCATCACCTACGATAGCAGTACACAGTTTCATCTAGTGAAATTTCCTGCTAGTACCGATAGCACCAAAGGTGTTGTCCTATACTTCCATGGTAATCGGAAAAATATTGGTCATTATGCCAAGTACGCGAAACTGTTTACCCAACATGGCTATGCAGTATGGATGTGCGATTATCCCGGCTTTGGTAAGTCAATGGGCCAAAGATCAGAACCTATGCTGTATGACGAAGCTGAGCAAGTGTACAAGCTCGCACGCCAAGAATATGAGAAACAACAAATTGTTATCTATGGTAAATCACTAGGTACAGGTATTGCTAGTTATCTCGCATCAAAGCGCGATTGCAAGCAGCTCATCTTAGAAACACCCTATTATAGCATCACTTCGCTTGCTAGACAATTTGCTTTCATCTATCCTGTTGGACAATTAATGGCGTATAAAATTCCGCAAGCGGAATACCTAAAAAAGGTAACAGCACCCATCACTATTGTGCATGGCACCAATGATTGGACAACTTTCTACAGCAATGCACTACGCTTAAAAAAATCACTAAAACTGGGCGATCAATTCATCACCATTCGAGGTGGTGAGCACAATGGATTAACAGATTCGCTGCAAGTGCAACAGGCAATCCATCAAGCTTTGCGATAATTATGTGCCTGAAGGCGGATTAATGCCCACCCATATCTGCAGATAATCTTCCACGCGTGCATCCACGGGTCGGTTACTCTGCAATCCGGGACGCCACTGTGGCATTTTCAAGAAAAGTTGCTTAATCGCTTTATCGAAATAATCTTTCTGACTATTGAAATATTTCAATGTTCTTGCTTGCTCAGATTTCGGATTGCGTGTAATGGCAACACGATCGAATTCAGGCTGACCAACAAAACCATTCCTGTCTACTGTAAAAGAAAAACAAATGCGGATATACATCGCTGTATCGCCACGGCTTACTGTCTGCGCTAGTACTGTATCAAAAGCGGGGAAATTGCGGAAATAATAACGTTTTAAAGAATCAGCACCGTAAGTAAATACTGGTGGCTTATCCATATAGCGTGCTTCAAACAAACGATCGAAAAATCTGGTATCAACCAAATTACCCATACGGTCGCCACCATCCTGTGCTTTTACCATACCAAGCACCATCGTACAAATCACAAGTAAACTAAGTTTACGCATCTTACACTACTTTAAAAGCGGTGAAATAATAATTATTGGCTGCGGCAATCAATTCCAGATTGATATAATAACTACTCACAAAATCCAAATACGCTTTGAACTCGTGCGTTGGCACAATGAACTCATCAAAGAAAATGATATCACCTTTTTTCAAGTAAGGCGCCATCGTTGTTAACGCATATAAGGTTGCTGAATACAAATCTGCATCCATCATCAACACATTGCGTTTCGTATTATCTAATGTTTGTAAGAAAGGTGGCAGACTTTGTTGAAACAACCCTTTGTGAAAACTACCTCTTGCATCATTAATCTCCGGCAAAGCATGATTGCTACTGAATGAACCTTTTTTGAAAGGTCCCCAATCTTCGGGCAAACCATCAAACGTATCAAAACCATAAAAGCGACTATCCCCATGATCATTTTTCGACAGCCACCACTTGAATGATTCGCCCCAAGCTACACCAAACTCTAAGTAGTTAATTGGCGCATGGTTCAAACCCTCCTGATCAATCACCCACTGATACATCTTGTTTCTGCGGAAATAATCCCACTTGCAAGGAAAATCATTGTAGGCTACTTTTCGATTGTCGTACGCCCATGCAGAAAAACGCGTGAGGTAATACATATTCGCAAACGCACCGGACAGCCAACCAAACACACGATGCAATTGCAGGTAAACAAACAACAACTTAGTATAGCGAATGAAAAAAAGTTTCATGGGTTTGCCGAGGCGATGATGAAGAATTGGAGCAAATTAAGGCTTTCCTACTGCATACAAAAGCATTACAGTCGTTTCAGCACAACTTGTTTTTTGGTGATGCTGATGCTGTGCTGCACACCTACACAGAGCGGATAGTTTCTTTCAGTATGACTCACCGGAAAATCGAAGCAAATGGGGTAAGCATATTCCTTCACTTGATCGCGAATGATTTCGAAAATCGTTTGTCCGAATGGTGTAGTGGTATCCTTCATATCAGAGAAGCCACCAATGATCAGGGCAGCCAATCCATCCAACATGCCTGCACGCTTTAATTGAATCAGCATCCGATCAATATTGTAGAGATACTCACCCACATCTTCCAGAAACAAAATTTTGCCCTTGGTTTTGAAAGCAGACTTGCTACCTACCAAATGTGCTACCAGAGATAAATTCCCCCCTACCAGCTCGCCGGTGGCTTGTCCCGCTTGATTAAACGCATGCGCTTCCGCCACATAGCGATAGGCTTTACCCAGCAATGCGGGCTTCAAGGCTTGTACAAAAGGAGTATCCACTCCTCTATCATTGAAAGCACCCGCCATGGGCGAATGCAAGGAAGCAGTTTTGAGTTTGGTATACAATTCCGCATGCAACACCGTGATATCGCTATACCCAATAATCCACTTGGGCTGCTTCTTGAATTTGGTCCAATCAACCTGATCAATAATCCGGCTCACCCCATAACCACCACGGCCAAAGAGAATGGCTTTTACAGAAGCATCATCCAGCATCTGCTGCAAATCGGCCAGTCTTTCCGCATCGGTTCCGGAGAAATAATGGTGCTGGTGACCAAGGGTCTTGCCCACCTTAACATGGAAACCCCATTGCTGCAGGGTATTGATGCAAACAGCCGCATTTTTAGCGGGCATATAGCCTGCCGGACAAACAATCCCAATAGTATCGCCCTTTTTCAGCGGTGCTGGAACACGAATCATGCAACAATATTAAAGCTTCAGGCCGGAACGAATGCTTATTTTTGCACTCTTTTGAAGCAACTATGAGTCAACCGAAGCGATACTTAATTACAGCCGCCCTGCCTTACGCAAATGGGCTTAAGCATATCGGCCATCTGGCCGGCGCCTATCTCCCTGCAGATATTTATGCCCGCTACCTGCGTGCGCAGCAGCGCGATGTAGTGTTTGTGTGCGGCAGCGATGAACACGGCACAGCCATTCCTATTCAGGCGGCCAAAGAAGGCATTACGCCTCAGGAAATGATCGATAAATACCATCCCATCATGTTCCAAAACATGCAGGACCTCGGTATTGAGTTCGATATCTACCACCGCACCAGTGCGCCTATCCACCACGAAACAGCCAAAGAATTCTTTACTGCACTCAATAACGCAGGCGAGTTAGAAGTGAAGGAAAGCGAGCAATATTTCGACGAACAGGCCCAGACTTTTCTGGCCGACCGTTATATCAAAGGCACTTGCCCTAACTGTAGTTATGATAGTGCCTATGGCGATCAGTGCGAACGTTGTGGCAAGAGTTTGAGTCCCGATGAACTGATCAACCCCGTATCTACTCTGAGCGGACAAGCACCGGTGAAAAAACTCACCAAGCATTGGTACTTGCCTTTGAACAAGCATGAAGATTTTCTGCGCAGCTGGATTCTGGAACAACACAAAGAAGATTGGAAAACCAATGTGCTGGGTCAATGTAAAAGTTGGATTGATGGTGGTTTGCAGCCACGTGCCGTAACCCGCGATTTAGACTGGGGTGTGGACGTACCAGCCGCAGATGCTACAGGCAAAAAACTCTATGTGTGGTTTGATGCACCTATCGGTTATGTATCTGCCACCAAACAATGGGCATTGGACAATGGCAAGGATTGGGAACCTTACTGGAAAGACGCGGATACCAAATTGGTACACTTCATCGGTAAAGACAATATTGTTTTCCATTGCATCATCTTCCCCATCATGCTCAAATTGCACGGACATATTCTTCCGGAAAATGTACCGGCCAATGAGTTCATGAACTTGGAAGGCGATAAAATGAGTACCAGCCGTAACTGGAAACTGGATCAGCAGGAATACATTGATGATTTCATCAAGGCTGAAAATGGCGGACCACAAATGGCGGATGTATTGCGCTATTACCTGACCGCTATTGCCCCTGAAAGCAAGGACAGTGAATTTACTTGGAAAGGATTCCAAGATGCCAATAACAGCGAGCTGGTAGCCATCTTCGGCAATTTTGTGAACCGCACATTCGTGCTCATGCACAAACTCTGCAATGGTAAAGTACCGCCACTGCATGCAGAGATAGCAGACGATACAGACAAAGCCATGATTGATGCTTTCCGCGCCACCAAAGAGAAAGTGGAGGCTTTGTTGGAGCAGTATAAATTCCGCGATGCGCTGTTTGAAGTGATTGATCTCGCGCGCCAGGGTAACCAGTACATGCAGAAGAAAGAGCCTTGGATTGTTGCGAAGTCTTTGGCAGAAAATCCGGAGAATCAAAAACTGATCGATAACTGCATGCACATTTGTTTGCAGTTAACAGCGAATCTGGCCATCCTCATCCATCCTTTCTTACCATTCACTGCGAAGAAAATGTGCCACATGATGAAAGTGGTAGAGAAAATGCTGGAATGGGAGAATGCAGGCAAGTTGAAACTGTTGAGTGTAGGCTATAGCCTGCGTGCACCGGAATTATTGTTCCGCAAGATTGAAGACGCAGAAATTGCGATACAGATTGAGAAACTGAAAAATAAGAGCACACAGAAAATGGATACGAATACACCTGCGCCGGCGCCTGCTGCACCAACAGTAAAACCAGAGATCGTATTTGATGATTTTGCCAAGATTGATTTGAAAGTAGGCACGATTGTATCAGCAGAAAAAGTAGAGAAAGCAGATAAGTTGCTGAAGCTTCAAGTGGACTTAGGTTTTGAAACACGTACCATTGTTTCTGGTATTGCTTTGCACTTCAAACCGGAAGATATTGTTGGCAAGCAGGTTACTGTAGTGGTGAACTTAGCACCCAGAAAAATGCGCGGTATTGAAAGCCAAGGCATGATCCTGATGGCAGAAGACGCCAATGGCAAGTTGCATTTTATCAACCCTGAGGACAAGATCAATCCGGGTGCAGGTGTAAGCTAATTCAATAGACTTTCTACTATCAAATCCCCGCAGTACTGCGGGGATTTGCATTTTATTGATTAAACCAAATTGTATCACCCAAGTCATACCTGCAAACCACAAAACAGATACCATGAAGAAATTATTCATTGCAGGTGCTTTGCTCACCACGATACTTACCGCAAACAGTGTTGTTGCACAAACGCGTACCAAAGTAGCTGATCGCCTGGAAGACCGCAGAGATCGCAGAGATCGCAGAGAAGACAAGCGCGACAGGAAAGAAGATATTCGCGATAAACGCGAAGACAAACGTGATGCCAGAGAAGATGTACGTGATGCACAACACAATGGCGGCAAGCGCGATAAGATAGAAGACATTCGAGATCGCAAAGAAGATAAGCGCGATAGAAAAGAAGATCGCCGTGATCGCAAGGAAGACAAACGCGACAGACGCGAAGACAGAAGAGATGCCCGCAACGGCGGATAAAAGAAAAGGCGATGGATTCCATCGCCTTTATTATTGTGAGCTTATTTGCTTTTACTTTTTGCTGCTCACTTTTGCCTTTTCACTTTCTCAACTGCGTTTCATACTTAAGCCTTACGAAAAAGAAAATAGCCGCG
>JACCDH011271356.1_pt1 | contig 73951 bp, 76 predicted proteins | sample 7442481 | NCBI WGS metagenome assembly JACCDH01 (sample SAMN15323433, study PRJNA562643) | freshwater metagenome | isolation source: river surface water | place: USA:Blue River Watershed | collected 2017-08-15 | reverse complement strand
AGCCAGTGTTTTATGCCGTTTACGGTGGGCGGTGGGGTGCGCGATGTGAGCGACATCCGAACCTTGCTGCTTGCGGGGGCGGATAAAGTATCCATCAATTCTGCGGCGGTGAAGCGGCCGGAATTTGTGGCGGAAGCGGCGAATAAATTTGGTGCGCAATGCGTGGTGGTGGCGATTGACGCCAAGCGCGTGGGCGAGGAGAAATGGGAGATTTTCACCCATGGTGGCCGCAACGCGACGGGCATCGATGCGGTGGCATGGGCAATGCAAATGGCAGCGCTGGGCGCGGGTGAATTGCTGGTGACCTCCATGGACCGCGACGGCACGAAGGATGGCTATGATGTGGAATTGATACGCCGCATCACACGCAGTGTGCGGCTGCCGGTGATTGCGTCTGGTGGGGTGGGGGAGCTGGCGCATTTTGCGCAGGCGGCCCGCGCGGGCGCTACGGGCTTGCTGGCGGCGAGCGTGTTCCATTTCGGCCAGTTCACGATTGCTAACGTAAAAGATAGTTTGTCTGCGCAAGGGATTGCAGTAAGGAACTAATATGAGCGTATTTTCTTATCTTGATGAATTGCTTGCCACTATTGCCCAGCGCGAAGGGGCTGACCCTACCACGTCGTATGTGGCGAAGCTGCTGAAGAAAGGCACGCGCCGCATTGCCAAAAAAGTGGGCGAAGAGGCGGTGGAAGTGGCGATTGCGGCGGTGGCGCAACCCAAAGCAAAAACCGTTTCCGAAAGTGCGGATTTACTGTTTCACCTGATGCTGCTGTGGCACGCGCTGGGCATTGCGCCCGCGGAGGTGATGGACGAATTGAAACGCCGCGAAGGGGTGAGCGGCATTGCAGAAAAAGCCTCGCGAACCACGGAGTAGGACAATGATTGACCAACAGGCACAGAATGTTTTGTTCAACGATGCACGTACGCATTCGGCGTGGCTGGATAAGCCCGTAGCACCAGCGTTGCTGAAGCAGGTGTTTGACCTGACCAAAATGGCGCCGACGGCGGCGAACTGCCAGCCGCTGCGGGTGGTGTTTGTGACCAGCAAGGAAGGCAAAGAAAAGCTGAGGCCGACGCTGGACGAAGGCAACGTGGCGAAAACCATGGCGGCACCCGTGACGGCGATTTTGGCGATGGACATGGCGTTTTACGACCAGTTGCCGAAACTGTTTCCGCATGCGGATGCGCGCAGCTGGTTTGCAGGCAATGACGCGTTGATTCTGGCCACGGCATTTCGTAATGCGTCGCTTCAGGGCGGGTATTTTATGCTGGCGGCACGGGCGCTGGGGCTGGATTGCGGCCCGATGTCGGGCTTTGATAATGTGAAGCTGGATGCGGCGTTTTTTGCAGGCACGACGATTAAATCGAACTTCCTGTGCAACCTTGGTTATGGCGATGCAAGCAAACTGCACCCGCGCTTGCCGCGCCCCGAATTCACCGATTTCTGTCAGGTAGTCTAATGGCCTACGACCATAACAACGTGTTTGCAAAAATTCTGCGCGGCGATCTGCCATGCAAGCAGGTGTATGACGATGTGTTTGCGTTTGCGATGCATGATATTGCGCCTGCCGCACCCACGCATATTCTTGTGTTGCCGAAGGGACCGTATGAGTCCTTCGCGGATTTTATGGCCGGCGCGAGCAAGGGCGAAGTGTTTGGATTTTTTGCGGCGGTGGCAAAAATTGCTGCGCAGCATAATGCGACGCCTGACTTCCGGCTGATTACGAATAATGGCGCGCTGGCGGGTCAAACCGTGCCACATTTTCATGTGCATATTTTGGGCGGTGCGCCGATGGGTGCGCTACTGCCGTAGTAGCTGCGCGGTTTCAAATAGCGGTAGGCCGACCACGTTGCTGTGGGAGCCGGAAATGAAGGGGATAAACGCGGCGGCGCGGCCTTGGATGGCGTAGCCGCCTGCTTTACCCTGCCACTCGCCGCTTTGGATATAGTCCTCCACCATGGCGCTGGTGAGCGGCGCGAATTTTACCAGTGTTGTAGCGGTTTTGCTGCGCAGCATGCCTGCCGCATCGATGACGCAGACGGCGGTGATGACGCGGTGGCGGCGGCCAGACATGAGGGCGAGGCAGTGACGGGCGGTGGCTTCGTCCTCCGCTTTTGGCAGGATGCGGCGGCCAAGCGCCACGACCGTATCCGCCGCGAGCACCGGCTGCGCCGGATGCAGGGTTGCGATGGTGCGGGCTTTGGTGGTGGCGACGCGCAGCGCATACTCTGCGGGGCGTTCGTTTTTATGGGGAGTTTCGTCGATCTCGGCAGGCAGAATCTGCGAGGGGGTGATGCCCAATTGTGCAAGCAACTGAACGCGGCGCGGCGAAGCAGACGCGAGGATGAGAGGGTTATTAATCATAAAGACTGGATTGCCACGTCGCTACGCTCCTCGCAATGACGAAATAGAGTAATGCGAGCGGGGCGAGCCAGCCATGAGCCCGCGAAGCGGCGCGGAGGGTTGGTCAGTAGACCAACCCGCAGCATCAATTATTTCTCGCGGAATTTGATGCGGCCTTTGGTGAGGTCGTAGGGTGTCATTTCCACGAGCACTTTGTCGCCCGCGAGGACGCGGATGCGGTTTTTGCGCATGGAGCCTGAAGCGTGCGCAAGCATTTCGTGGCCGTTTTCCAGCTTCACCCGAAACATAGTGTTCGGGAGAACTTCAACAACGACGCCTTTGAATTCGAGTAGTTCTTCTTTTGTCATAAGCGGGCTTATAGCATGGGCTGCGCGGGATGCAAGCCCTGTCATTTTATATGTAATACGCTCACTAGCGTGAAGAGGCGGCGGGCGGTGGGGAAGTCCATTTTTAGGCTGCTTTCGAGCTGGGTTTGCAGCATTTCGGAACCTTCGTTATGCACGGCGCGGCGTGCCATATCCAGCGTTTGCAGGCGGTCGGACGGGGCGTGTTTGATGGCTTCGTAGTAGTTCTCGCACATCAGGAAATAATCTTTGATGACGCCGCGATAGGGCTGCAGCGGCACGATGACGTCGTGGGTTTGGTCGGTGCTATCCGTGAAGCGCAGGGTGAGGCGATTGTCGCGCACGCTGATGAACAGCGCGAATGGTGCCACGAGATGTGGCGCGGCGAGCAGCGTCACGTCGTTGCTGTGGGCGAGGTCGACGAGGGCGACGCGGCGCTCGTGCTCTACCTCGGGGCTGCGGCGGATGATGCTAGCATCGTCCAGCGTGACGGAGGTGATGGTGGCGCTGTTCATGTGCGCAGCCGCAGGCTGAGGGCGTGTGCGGGCAGGCCTTCGGCATCGGCGAGCGTGGCGGCTTCGGCAAGCAGCGGCGAATGCGCCGGCGCGCCGATGAGGCTGGTGCGGTTTACGAAATCGAACACGGAAAGGCCCGAGGAGAAGCGCGCCGCACGCGAGGTGGGCAGCACATGCGAGGGGCCTGCGATGTAGTCGCCGAACGCTTCGGGCGTGTTGCGGCCAAGGAAAATGGCACCGCAGTTACGCACGCGGGCGGCCAGTTCTTCTGGCGCGTCGATGGCGAGTTCGAGATGCTCTGGCGCGATGAGGGCGATGGCGGGGAGTGCCTCGCTCCAATCCGAAACGGTGAGGATGATGCCGTGGGTTTGCCATGCGCTGCGCGCGGGCGAGGTGGCGGGCAGCGTGGCGAGGATGGTTTCGATTTCGCCTTCCACGGCGGTGGCAAAAGCGGCATCGTTGGTGATGAAGATGGCTTGCGCCTGCTCGTCGTGCTCGGCTTGGCTGAGCAGGTCGGCGGCGATCCAGCGCGGATTATTTTTTGCATCCGCCACCACCAGAATTTCGGAGGGGCCTGCGATGGTGTCGATGCCGACGGTGCCGTAGACTTGGCGTTTGGCTTCAGCCACATATTGGTTGCCAGGGCCTACGATTTTATCGACCGCGGCGATGCGTTCGGTGCCATAGGCCAGCGCGGCAACGGCCTGTGCGCCGCCGATGCAGTAGAGCTCGTCCACGCCCGCAATTTCTGCGGCAGCAAACACGGCGGGGTTGATTTCGCCACGTGGGGTGGGCACCACGATGACGAGGCGCGCAACCCCTGCCACGCGGGCGGGAATGGCGTTCATTAGCACGCTGGAGGGGTAGCTGGCTTTGCCCCCTGGGACATAGAGCCCGACGGCACTGAGCGCGGTATATTTCCAGCCGAGGGTGACGCCGGCCTCGTCCACATAACGGTGGTCGCTTGGGCATTGCGCCTCGTGGTAGGCGCGGATGCGCGCGGCGGCTTTTTCTAAGGCTTGGCGGACATCAGGCTGACAAGCGCGTGCTGCGTTTGCGATTTTTTCAGCGTCCATTTTCAGGCTGTCGGGGGTTGCTTCCCAGTGGTCGAATGTTTTGGTGTAGTCGGCCAGTGCGGTGTCGCCACGACTGCGCACCTCGCGCAGGATGGCGCGCACGGTGGCGGACACATCTGCGCCTTCACCGTAGCGTTCGCCAAGGATGCGGCGCAGTTCGCCCAAGGCATTCGCAGCTGAGAGGGCGAGTTTATGCGGCATGGGTGGCCTGCCTCAGCGCGTCGACGAGGGGCATGATTTCGGGCCCGCGGGTTTTGTAAGCGCTGCGGTTGACGATGAGTTTGGAGGAAATATCCATCACTTTTTCGACCTCGACGAGGCCGTTGGCTTTCAGCGTGGCGCCGCTCGATACCAAATCCACAATCCGTTCGGACAGGCCAGTGGCGGGGGCGAGTTCCATGGCGCCGCTTAAATGAATACATTCTGCCTGCACGCCACGCGCGGCGAAATAGCGGCTGGTGAGGTTGGGGTATTTGGTGGCGACGCGCAGGTGCGTCCAGCTCTTTGGGTTTTCGGTGGCGGCGAGGGCGGCGGGCATGGCCACTGACAAGCGGCACTTGCCGATGCCCAGATCCAGCGGGGCGTAGAGCTCGGCATAGTTAAATTCCTGTGTCACATCGCTGCCCGCGACGCCCAGTTGCGCGGCACCGTAAGCCACGAAGGTGGCGACATCGAACGCGCGGACGCGGATGATGGACAGATGCGGCACGTTGGTGGCGAATTTCAGGGCGCGGTCGTCGTCGTTGAAAAAGTTGGGCTCGGGCGTGATGCCGACGCGGGTGAGCAGCGGCGCAAGCTCGCTAAAAATGCGGCCTTTGGGCACAGCAAGGGTGAGGGGCGATGTGAGTGTCAGCGTCATTGCGCTGCAGCATAACGGGGTTTGTGGGGGTTTTCCAGCAGTGTTTTTGCGCAGAGACGGTGGCAGTGTGAGGACCCCTCACCCTAAATCCGCGCGGCGGATTTAGACCTCTCCCTAGGGAGAGGTTAGGAGGGGCGGTTGCGATTATCGGTGCGTAGGGTTCCATCCCGCGCTAGAGTGGGGCGAATGAGGGGGGTTGGGGGCAATTTTCTGTTGCCCCCATTGCGCGTTAGCGCAGGCGGATAATATCCGCGCCGCAGAGGCTTAGTTTTTCTTCGAGGCGTTCGTAGCCGCGGTCGAGGTGGTAGATGCGGCCGACGGTGGTGGTGCCAGTGGCGGCCAGTGCGGCGATGACGAGGCTAACGCTGGCGCGCAGGTCGGTCGCCATCACGGGCGCGCCTTTGAGGGGGGTTTGGCCATGCACGGTGGCGCTGTGGCCGTCGATGCTGATGTTCGCGCCCATGCGCGCCAGTTCGGGCACATGCATGAAGCGGTTTTCGAAAATGGTTTCGGTGAGGACGGAGTCGCCCTCGGCCTGCGTGAGCAGCGTCATCAGCTGGGCTTGCATGTCGGTTGGGAAATCCGGATGCGGGGCGGTGGTGATGTGCTTAGGCTTCAGTGGCTTGTTCAAGTCGCGGCGCACGCGCAGGGTGGTGTCCTGCTCCTCGATTTCCACGCCGATTTCCTTGAGATAATCAATCACCACGCGCAGTGTCTCGGGGCGGGTGTCGAGCAGCTCGACCTCGCCGCCGGCCATGCCCACGGCGCAGAGGAAGGTGCCGGTTTCAATACGGTCGGGGATGACGCGGTAGGTGGTGCCGGACAGGGCGGTGACGCCGCGCACGGTGAGGGTGGTGGTGCCGATGCCGGAAATATCCGCCCCCATGGAGACGAGCATTTCCGCGAGGTCGGTGATCTCCGGCTCGCACGCGGCGTTATGGATGGTGCTGGTGCCGCGCGCCAAGGTGGCGGCCATGAGCACGTTTTCCGTTGCGCCGACGGAGACTTTTTCGAAATGCACCTCGCCGCCGATAAGGCCGCCTTGCGGGGCGGTGGCCAGCACATAGCCTTCTTCCAGCGTGATGGTGGCACCGAGGGCTTGCATGGCTTTCAGGTGCATATCCACGGGGCGCGCGCCAATGGCACAGCCGCCCGGAAGCGAGACTTTTGCGCTGCCTTCGCGCGCCAAAATGGGGCCCAGCACAAGGATGGAAGCGCGCATGGTGCGCACCAAATCATACGGCGCGGTGATGTTGGCGATGGTCTCGAAGGTGAGGGAAAGCTCGCGGCTATAGTGCCCCGGCATGTCGTGGGCGAGGGCTGTGGCGGAGGAGGTGTCGCGCAGGGAAAGCGCCGCGCCATGTTGCACCAGCAGCTTGGCCATGGTGGTGATGTCGGCCAAGTACGGCACGTTATCGAGCGTGACTTTTTCACGCGTTAGCAGGGCGGCGCACATGAGCGGCAGCGCTGCGTTCTTCGCCCCGCCGATGATGATTTTCCCATAAAGCGGCGTCCCGCCCGTGATTTTTAGCTTGTCCATCGGTTCGCTATAACGAGCGATGCGGCGGCTGTACAGTGGTTATGTGAGGTTAATTATGGAAAATTGTGTTGTAGCGTGGTAAAGTCGTGCCATGACAGAGAAAGAAGCAAAACAGGCATTTGCCTTCGATGAGGCGCAGCTGGCATACATAGCAGACCGGATAGATGTGCTGATTGCGGGCACGCCCCATAGTGCTTTTGAACGGGAAATAGGTGGTATTGCAGAATATTATCTGAAGTCGCTGCAGAAAAAGCTGCGCGCGTGCAATCCGCCGCTTTCACTTGAGGGATGGGATGAATTACAAGCCTATACGATGGGCGAGGCGCTGCACGAATTTTCGGCAAACTCACCTATCGATGATTTTCCCGATAGCCAGACGGAAGAAGGAATTGTTGCCGCCGCAAAAAACATGGTGGATCGGGTAATGCGGATTCACCCCTACACCAAATTTTTGTTGGCACAGGACGCTTGGTTTAACGCGGATGGAACGCTGAATTATGAGTATTACAGTGCCCATCGCCAGCGGTTGGAATATCAATTTGATGCAGTGACGGATGACCCCACTATAGACCGCCGCGAGCAGATTGATCGATTCATTCGGGCGCAAAAATACCTCTATCTCTTTAAGACCAGTCTGGCGCTGGAAGATGTCATTGGCAGAGCGGTTGAGCACTATGTGTCTAAGACATATCCGCGGACTGAGCCGCCACCCCCCGAAGTGGCGCCTGATGTACGCGCCACACCCCAAACCGTGTTAGCCGGCGCGCGCGGCAAAGCGCAGCCGATGTCGGATGCAGAAGTGCATACATATTTGCAGAACAAATATTCATCGTATTCGCCCAACTAACTCACGCTTTTTTGACCTTCGGCAGGGTGACCCGACATATTTGCCTTTGTGCGGGGTGAGGGGCACTAGTGCGGGTACTTAGTGGGTTAATCCTAGAAAATAAGCGAATTTTAGTGTAGAACCGCAGACTAGCGTGGAGAAAGATAATGCCTGTAGCGGAGCAAGGACTGCTAAAAGATGGTGACTTCAAGGCCTTTCGACGGGCACTTGAAAGCTGGACGCCGGATGCGGATGAAACTGCGTTTGAACGAGAAATGTATCAGCAGGCAGACGATTACTATGCGGCGTGGGTGAAGATGGTTTCATCACGCAAACTATTGACGTCGGATGCGTTTAATTTGTTTGAACAGCAACAGTTCGTCGTGGCCATTCGGGATATTTATGCGGCCCCAGATTTGTCTGAGGATGGCTTAGCAGAATGCATGGAAAAAGAAGAAAAAACCTTCGCAAGCTCGCCTTTGGCAGAGTTCTTGGTGGAAGAAGGTTTGTTTGATGAGAACGGTATTTTTGATTCGATAAAGTATGGTGAAGATCGGCAGGCATATAACACCCAATTCCGTGCGGCGGCTGCAATTCAGGGAGTTGATGCGGACCCATATATTGCTATGTTTGAGCGGTCTTTGCGTGTTCAGGCGCTGTTGGCAATGCAGGATTGGATTGCGGAAGTATTCAAAAGTCATATTTGTGCCGAGAACGGCCTAGGCGAAAAGGGGCTGGAGAAAATACTTAATCGGCAGCATCGCCCAGAAGAGCCGTTTTCGCGAAGCTAATGTTTTATAGACACGCTTACAGAAAGACCATAAAGCGCCAGAGGATAACGCATTGACAATTAAGCAAAATTATGTGTTTGATAAAGCCGAGCTGGAAAGCCTTTGTGTGGTGTTGGACGACTGGCTGGCGGGAGATTCGCAGACGGAGTTTGAGCGAAAGTGCAATATTCCTGCGGAGCAGTATGTGCGGCAATGGCGCGACTTTCTTGCGCAGCATGAGACGCTGACTACTTCGGAAATGAATCTGTTTCAGCAAAAGGCAAAACTGGATGTATTCCGACAGATTTTTATTGTGCCGCCCACGATGGGAGATGCGGAGTTGGCGGGCGTGATGCACTACTGGGGCGAGGTTTGGATTGGGCTGCCCTACATGGAATTTCTTAGAGAAAAAGCTATTGGTAATGGTGTGGGGGCATTGAACTATTCCCTTTATGATCAGCAACAAAAACAACTCGCGTATGAATTTCAGGAGATTGCAGAGGCACAGGGACTGGATGCAGCGCATGAGATTCGCAAATTTGAGCGTGGCATGGAGACCCTGCACCTGATTGGTACGGAAGCTAAGCTGGAAGAGGTCATGAATCAGTACATTGATGAACAATTAGTGCGGGGCGCGGCTTTGCCAAAAAGTAAAATCATCGCGCTGCCAACTACCTATGAAGGGCTTTTCAAAAACAACGGGATAGACGGGCCTTCGCTAAATTAGGCCAGTTTATTTGTTAGGGAGTATCTAGTGGCAACTGAAGAAGATGGGCTGTTAAGGAATGCAGGCACGACCAAGGTATTGGTTGCTTTGAAGCAGTGGATGGATGAGCCTATCGACTATTCCTTTCAAAAAGAATGTAACGAACCTTCTGACCGATTGATTGACCATTGGTATGCGTATTTAAGTTCGACGGAAACGGTGTATTCGGACGAATTCCGCCGGCTTCACGAACGCTATCTTGCAACCGCGATACGAACACTTTTCGAGCTGCCTAAAGGGAGTCTCGCGGCCTTGAAAGAATATGCGGATAGACAGGTTATGGAGTTGCTATCGTCTCGGTACTACGCATTTTTGGTTGAGAAAGGCTGCATAGGGGAAGAGTTGGGCGATCTGGACTATGCGCGCTATAGCCGTCAGCGTGCGCCTATAAACATAGAATTTCGACTGAAATCTGTTCTTGAAGGGGTTGATGCGGAGGAAGAGATTCAGCGCTTTGAGCGGGTAATGAAGTATGAATCGTTGGACTCCGCCGCGGAATTTGTTCAACAGCAAGTGACAGACAATATGGAGAGCGTTACTCGATTAATCCACACGCAAAGAATACGTGCGGAAACGGCTGCCTTGAAATCAGTAGACGGCTTTTCGCTTAACTAGCTCGCCTTTTTTTCTACCTTTGGCAGGGTCACACCCGTCTGTCCCATGTATTTGCCTTTGCGGTCGCCGTAGCTGGTTTCGCAGAGGGATTCGCCCTTGAGGAACAGGAACTGGCAGGCGCCTTCGCCTGCATAGATTTTCGCGGGCAGCGGGGTGGTGTTGCTGAATTCCAGCGTCACGTGGCCTTCCCATTCGGGCTCGAGCGGGGTGACGTTGACGATGATGCCGCAGCGCGCATAGGTGGATTTGCCGAGGCAGATGACCAGCGTGTCGCGCGGGATGCGGAAATATTCTACCGTACGCGCCAGCACGAACGAGTTGGGCGGGATAATGCAGACATCCGTTTTGCGGTCCACGAAGCTTTTGGGCGAGAAATCTTTGGGGTCGACGATGGCGGAATCCACGTTGGTGAAGATTTTGAATTCATCCGCCACGCGGGCGTCGTAGCCATAGGAGCTGAGGCCATAAGAAATCACGCCGTCGCGCGTGAGGTTTTCGCAGAACGGCTCGATCATGCGGTGTTTTTGCGCTTGTTCGCGGATCCAGTGGTCGGGTTGAATGCCCATAATATCTTATCCTAATCCCCATGTTATTGCTGGGGAGTAGAAGTAAAGAATTGGAGCGGAAGGTCAATCAATTATGGATTACAATCCACGGCGGCTGTTATTGCGGAGTATTTTTTCCGAAGCCGCCACGCGGGTTTTTTGCGTGACTGATTGGGCTTTTGGGGCCTTCAGCAAGAAAAGATTTGTTCTTTTTTACTACAGAATTCATTTCATTCATCAGTAAATCATAGCTACTTTTATCGTTACAAGATGAAGTGGTGACGACGGCATTTGCACCAGCCTCTTCAAAGGCAGACTGTTTATCTTTAAAAGCAAAATCCACAACGATTTTTGTATCACGGAACGGAGAATTTTCTGCCCTGAGTGCTTTTATTAGGTTCGTGCCTTGATCTGAAGGTGGGGTATTGGTGAGCAACCCTTCCAATAGCTCTTTGCGTTCACGAAGCTGGGCGATTGCTTCTTCTTTGCTGTCTTCAAATCCAGCTTTTATTTTTCCGTTGATTTGCGCTTCGAATAATTTGGGGTCGAGGCCGTATTCTTCTGCTTCTTCGCCAATTTCTACGTGCGTGGTATTCTTTGCCTTGCTGACTTCCTGAAGTTTTTCATCAGCTTGCGTCCATAGCGAATGCCAATTTTGTAATCCTTTATCATCTGCAGGAACAGAAGTGTCGTTTAAAAGAACGCCTGAAATTGAGATGTTTTTATCATGACACTGTTTTAGCACATCGGGCCAATAAGGTCGCCCTTCTGTTGCTTCATAAGGCCTAAGTGCAGCTTGAATGACGTTATAGCCAGCCATCTCAAAACGCGGTTCTGTTATGTCAAAATAATCTGGCTCCGAAACTACTAACACTGTTGGCTTCATACCAAGTATCCTTTCCTACAACCCTCTGCCGCCGCTTTCTTCGGTGCCGGCGAAGCGGTTCCAGCGCTCGGTGGCCATGCGTTTGCGGCCAGTGTTTTTGTCGCGGATTTCCTGCATCTTTGCGCTCCATGCGGGGCCTTGCACCTTGCTGGAGGCGGCATTGCGCGAGGAGGCGAGGCCGGCGGCTTTGACTTCTTCCTCGCGTTCTTTTTCTAGGTCGCGGCCACGGGCGTGCGCATCGGCCTGCTGGTTGATGTCGCGCAGATGACGATTTTTCAGCATCTGGGCGAGTTTTTTGAGCTTTTTGCTGTGATGTTTATCGTCGTGGTGGGACATTAGGGATGTCCTTTTTCAGTGGTAGCGTCGCTGCGATGGGGGCGATCCCCCCACACCCCCTCGCTTCGCGGCTCGGGATGGAACCCTACGCGGTTGGGACGTGCGGCGCAGGGGTGCTGTTCGCCGATGACTTCCGCAGCACCCTTGGCCACTGCTTTACGGCGGGCCATATTACGCTTCAAGGCCGCGGCGAGCTTGGCCTTTTTGGTGGGCGCTGAAGGGTGGTTTTCTACCATTTAGGCACCGTACCATAAATCAGGCCTTGCAGGCAATGAACTCTTGTGGCAGAAAGCGCCGCTATCGCACCCATCCTGCAAACAGTTTTGGTGCTATGTATGGTTGAAAGCGCTGCTATAGCTCAGTGGTAGAGCACGTCATTGGTAATGACGGGGTCGGAAGTTCGATTCTTCTTAGCAGCACCATCCCCCGCCTTTGGCTTCGGATGGCTTGTTACTCTCGACGATTCCCTTGGATCTCAATGGTATTTAGAATGCGACGCGGACGCTTAGGGCGCAGCCATCGACGTTGGCTGCGATGTCGGTGAGGGTGTTGTAATGGTTGCTGGGAGCGATGCAGCCGGTTTGGCCGCCATTATCATCGGGTTGGTCGGGGAATTTGCGAAAGGTGGTGATACCACCCGTTGTGGGTTCGCCGTCGTCGAGTTTCTGGTCGATGGCAAGGGCTTCTAGCGGTGTTAGGCCGCCTTCGCTTCCGCCATTGTTGCGCACGGTAATGATGGCATCACCGCCCTCTGTTGAGAGCTGCCCAATCCCAAAGAAATTTTGATTGGCGGCGGAGAAAACGGTGAAGAGGGTGCTTTCTCTCAGTTTGGTTTTCGGCAGGACGCCATCGGCCAGTTCGGCGGTGCTGAATGTATCTTGCGGGGTGGCGGTGATGGAGGTGAGTTTGCTTCTGAACGGAATTAGGCGTGCGACGGAAAGGTCGGTCCAGAATAAAGCGGTTTCGCAGCCAATTCTGGGGGTGGTGATGGTGACGCACCCCACGAGTATGCCGTCGCCATCGCCCATGCCGGATACGCCATGCCGTGCGGCATCGGCTGCGTCGGTGTTGAAGCCGAACTGGACGGCTTTGGTGTTCAGCAAGTCGCCCGGTAGGCCGGTGTATTTTTCGCGGAAGGTGACAGCGGCGGCGTTATAGCGCTCGATATCGGTGACGACGGAACGGATTTGAGCGGCATGAATGAGGTCTTGCCCCACCAACACGCCACCGACAATGAGGCCGATGATGACGAGGACGATGGCGAGCTCCACAAGGGTGAAGGCGGCGCGGGGCGGTGTATTGGTAGGATGCATATTTTTACTGGAAAAAGAAGGTTAAGGAGCAATCACCTTTAAAGTCTTCGCCTGCGGCAGCGATGGAGTAATAGTCTGTTCCATCATCTTTGCAGGTGCCGTCTCCGTTGCCGCGTATTTTGCCGGTGTCGGCATGGCTATCATCCACTTTCTTATCGATTTGATAGGCTTCGCCGTGGCTGAGGGAAGGGGTATGCGTCAGATGCGCCATGCCGACAATGCCGCCCAAGTGGAGCGCCAAAGCAATCGGATTATCGCCCGCAACCGAGAATGTGCTGGAATGGCTGAGTTGCCAAAAGCTCTGCGGGAATTTGGATGCCGGAACGTTGGTTTTGGAAAGAAGGACGTAATCATAAACGCCCGCGGCGGCAACGGTTCCTGTTCCGTCAAATGCGCCTTCGATTAGGCCTGCGCGCGAGAGATGTTCCCATGCCTTCGTATATTCACCTTTCGACATAACAATTTGACCGTCGCCGTCGCCGTTGCACCCTACGCTAGCGTCGTTGGTGTCGGTGCCACATGTGGCGCCCCAGAAGCGGTATGCCTCGGCCATATCTCCCGGTAGTGCGAAATATTTGTCCCTAAACGCATAGGTGGCGGTGGTGTATTTATCGCGCTCTGTGGTGATGGCGCGCAGCTCTGATGCCCGAATCAGCGATTGCCCAGCCAGCACACCCCCAACCAGCAGGCCAAGGATAACCAGCACAATAGAAAGCTCGACAAGGGTGAAGGCGGTGCGGGAATGGTGCATAGTTAGCCTTTGTGGGAGTGGTGCTAGTATCGCTGTGAGAAACGTAGCAAACGCGGATGGCTGCGGGAAGTGTTTTTGCGGATGTGCCACAGAGGTGTGGCTTGTGGGTCAATTTTCGTGGCTAGCTTGACACAAATCAAGACATTACGGGGGCGGCGTTCTAGTGTGCGCCACATCTATGGAAGCATTACTTGCACATTGTACGGCGGCGTTTTCCCAACATGGGGGGCTGTTTGCTGTGTTTTTTCTCGGCGGGTTGACGGGTGGGTTCACCCACTGTCTCGCGATGTGCGGCCCGATGGTGGCGGGGCAATCGGCCTGCGCGGGTGGGTGCTCTAAGCGTGGCGGCAATGCCTCGCGCTGGACGTATCATTTGGGTCGGATGACGACCTATGGCGCGCTGGGTTTTGCGGCGGCATTGTTCGCGCGGCAGATTGCGGCGCTGCCATTCTGGCCGGTGCTGTCGTCGGTGATGCTGCTGCTGGCGGGGGTGATGTTTATTGTGAGCAGCTTGCCTGCGACGCGTGCGCACACGGCATGCGCGGTGAGTGCGAAAACGAATTATGTGCGCGGCGCGCTGATGGGCTTCATGCCCTGCGGCATGCTCTATGCGGCACTGATGATGGCGGCCACGTTGGCAAACCCGTTGGCGGGGATGTTCGCAATGTGGCTGTTTGTGCTTGGAACGGTTCCGGCGCTTTTGCTTGCGAGCACAAGTGCAGAGCTGTTGAGCAGGAAATGGCAGCACGCGATGAGCAATATCGGGCGTGCGATGATGGCATTTAACGGGCTGACACTTCTGGTGATGGCCGCAAAGGTGATGAGGTAGTTTTATGGAAACCACGACGCGCGTTGCGCCAATTTACAATGACGAGATTGTGAAGAAATTCACCATCGCCGCCCTGTTCTGGGGTGCGGTGGGCATGCTGGTGGGGCTGGTGATTGCCCTGCAGATGGCATTCCCTGAGCTGAATTTCGAGCCATATCTCACGTTTGGGCGGTTGCGTCCCGTGCACACTTCGGGGGTGATTTTCGCCTTTGGCGGCAGCGTGTTGTTTGCGACGTCGTATTTCATTGTTCAACGCACCTGCCGCGCGCGGTTATGGAATGATAAGCTCGCCAACTTTACCTTCTGGGGCTATCAGGCATTCATTGTGATGGCGGCGCTGGGCTATGTGCTTGGGGTGACGCAGAACAAAGAATATGCCGAGCCAGAATGGTATGCCGATTTGTGGCTGACCGTGGTGTGGGTGGTGTATCTGCTGGTATTCCTGATGACCTTGGCGCGCCGCGCAGAACCGCATATCTATGTGGCGAACTGGTTCTTCCTTGCCTTCATCGTGACGGTGGCGGTGCTGCATTTGGTGAACGGTGTGAGCATTCCGGTGTCGCTGTTTAGTGCGAAAAGCGTGCCACTGTGGGGCGGGGTTCAGGCCGCGCTGATTCAGTGGTGGTATGGCCATAACGCGGTTGGGTTCTTCCTCACGGCAGGGTTCTTGGGCATCATGTATTATTTCGTGCCCAAGCGCGCGGAGCGTCCGGTCTATTCGTACCGCTTGTCGATCCTGCATTTCTGGTCGCTGATTTTCATTTATATCTGGGCGGGTCCGCACCACTTGCATTACACCGCGCTGCCAGATTGGGCACAGACGCTGGGGATGACCTTCTCCATCATGCTGTGGATGCCAAGCTGGGGCGGGATGATCAACGGCGTGATGACCCTTTCGGGTGCGTGGGACAAGCTGCGCGACGATCCGGTACTGCGGTTCATGGTGGTGGCGCTTGCCTTCTACGGTATGAGCACCTTTGAAGGGCCGCTCATGTCCATCAAGGCGGTGAACTCGCTGTCGCACTACACCGACTGGGGGATTGGCCACGTGCACTCCGGTGCGCTGGGCTGGGTAGCCTTCATCAGCTTCGGGGCGATCTATCACCTCGTGCCGGTGCTATGGAAAAAGAAAGAGCTCTATTCCATGCGTCTGGTGAACATCCATCTGTGGGTGGCGACGATTGGTATCGTGTTCTACATCACCGCGATGTGGATTTCGGGGATTATGCAGGGCCTGATGTGGCGTGCGTATGACGAAATGGGCTTCCTTGAGTACTCGTTCGTGGAGTCGGTGGAAGCGATGCATCCTTACTATCTGATTCGCGCATTGGGCGGCCTGCTCTATCTCGCGGGGATGCTCATCATGATTTACAACTGCTGGAAAACCATTACGGGATGCAACAGTGAATGTGGCTCCTGTGCGTGCAGCAACGCGAAGGAGAGCAAAAATGCTTAAGCATCATTCCAAACTCGAACGTAACTCTATTTTGATGCTGATTGGGACGATTCTTGTCATCTCTATCGGTGGGTTGGTGGAAATCGTGCCGCTGTTTCGGGTGGAAACCACGATTGAAAAAGTCAGCGGCGTGCGCCCACTGACACCGCTGGAACTGACGGGTCAGCAAATCTATATGCGCGAGAACTGCAGCGCGTGTCATAGCCAGCAGATTCGTCCGCTGCGCGATGAGGTGGAGCGTTATGGCCATTATTCGCTGGCGGCGGAGAGCATGTATGACCACCCGTTTGTATGGGGCAGCAAGCGTATCGGGCCGGATTTGGCGCGCGTTGGCGGCAAATATTCCGACGAGTGGCACACGGCGCATATGTCGCATCCGCGGGATGTGGTGCCGGAATCCATCATGCCAAACTATAGCTTCATGATGAACCGTGAAGCCAAGTTGGCAAAGGTGGGTGAGCTGATGAAAACCTATCGCGTTACCGGCGTTCCTTACACCGATGCGATGATTGAACAGGCCTATAACGATGCGATGGCTCAGGGGCACGCGGATAGCGATGCCACGGGCTTGAACGAACGCTATGGCGCCAAAGTGAACCTGCGCGATTTCGATGGGCAGCGTGATTTTGTCTCCGAGATGGATGCATTGATTGCCTATCTGCAAACGCTGGGAACATTGGCTGATATTAAAGAGTATCAGCTTCAGGAAGGGCAGAAGAACTAATGGAAAGCTTGGCAACATACGGACCGATTGGTGGGCTGCTGTTTTTCTTCTTCGTCTTTGTGGGCATTTCCATTTGGGCGCTGCGGCCGAGTGCAAAAAAAGAATTTCAACGGCTGGGCATGATCCCGCTGAAGGAGGACAACCATGACTAATCCAAACACACCAGAACGCGATAAACACAGCGGCGTGGAAACCACGGGCCACGAGTGGGACGGCTTGAAAGAGTTGAACAACCCCGCCCCACGGTGGTGGCTGATTGTATTCTTCATCACCTGTATTTGGTCGGTGGGCTATTGGGTGGTTTACCCTGCATGGCCTACGCTTTCGGGCAATACGAAGGGGACGCTTGGTTGGACCTCGCACAAGAAATTGGCTGAGGAACAGGCGGAGATTACGACACGTCGCGGCGTATTCGCGGAGAAAATCAAAGCGCACTCGCTGGAAGAAATTCAGAAAGACCCTGAGCTCTATGCGTTTGCAGTGGCGGGTGGGAAAACCATGTTCAAAGAAAACTGCGCTGCGTGCCATGGCACGGGTGCGGCCGGTGGCCGTGGCTATCCAAACCTGAACGACGATGACTGGCTATGGGGCGGTGATTTGGCCTCCATTTACCACACGTTGAAAGTGGGCGTGCGGGCGAATCACGACGATACGCGCAGCTCGATGATGCCTGCCTTTGGCGGCATGCTGAAGAAGGAAGAAATCGTAACGCTGGCGGATCAGGTGCTGAGCCTTTCGACGGGCAAGGGCGGTAGCGAAGCAGGTGCGGCGTTGTTTGCACAGAACTGCGTTGCCTGCCACGGCGAGCAGGGCAAAGGTGGCCGCGATTTTGGGGCGCCGAACCTTGCGGATTCCATTTGGCTTTATGGTGGCGACAAAGCGAGTCTGGTGCAACAAATCACCAATCCGCGCCATGGGGTGATGCCGACATGGGAATCGCGCCTGCCGGATGAAACGATTAAGCAGCTGACGATTTACGTTCACTCACTGGGTGGCGGTGAGGCGTCGGCTGTTAGTGCCCCTGTTGATGGAGGTGAGGCAGCCGCGCCCACGAAATAACCATGGAAGAAGAACGTATCCAGCTATTCGCCAAGCGGAACAAGATTTACCCACGCCGCGTGTGGGGGACATTCCGGAAAATCAAATGGGTGGCGATGGTGGTGCTCCTTGCCATCTATTATGGTGCGCCATGGATACGGTGGAACCGTGGCGGAGAGTCGCCGGATCAGGCGATTCTCATCGATATGGCGCACACGCGTGCCTATTTCTTCGGCATCGAGATTTGGCCGCAGGAGGTGTATTACCTTACGGGTATCCTGATTTTGGCGGCGGTGGGGCTGTTCTTTATCACGTCGCTGCTGGGGCGTGTGTGGTGCGGCTATGCCTGCCCGCAAACCGTGTGGACCGACCTGTTCGTGTGGGTGGAGCGTATTGTTCAGGGCGACCGCAACGCACGTAAGAAGCTGGACGAATCGCCATGGGGGCTGACCAAGATTTATAAGAAGGGGCTGACCCATCTTATCTGGTTGTTCATTGGCCTGTGCACGGGCGGTGCGTGGGTGTTTTATTTCAACGATGCCCCGACCTTGATGGATCAAATTATCCATTTGAATGTGCCGTGGAGTGTGGGCGGCTGGATTTTGGGGCTGACCTTCTCGACCTATTTGATGGCGGGCTTTGCGCGTGAACAGGTGTGCACCTATATGTGCCCGTATGCACGGTTTCAATCGGCGATGTTTGACCCTGACACGCTGATTATTTCGTATGACGAAGCGCGCGGGGAGCCACGCGGCAAATGGAAAAAGAAAGACGAATATCTTGCGCAGTCGGCAGGGAAAGCGGCGTATCAGCCTGCGGCGGCGGCACTGCTGAACGAAGCGAAATCGAGCGTTCAGGAGCCCAAGAAATCCGGCCACTGTATCGATTGCGATTCCTGTGTGGTGGTGTGCCCGATGGGTATTGATATCCGCGATGGATTGCAGATGCAGTGTATTGCATGCGGGCTATGCGTGGATGCGTGCGACACAGTGATGGAGAAAATTGGCTTACCGAAGGGGCTGATTCGCTACGACACCGAGCGCAAAACGCCGTTCCGTTTCTGGCGTCCGCGTACCTTCTGGTATGGCGGCATTATTACGCTGGTGGGCTGTTTCATGCTGTATCATTTGCTGACGCGCTCGCCGCTGGAGATGAATGTCATCCATGACCGTAACCCGCTGCTGGTCAAGCTTTCCGACGGCTCGGTGCGTAACGGGTATAACGTGACGGTGATTAACAAGAACCACAAAGACATGCTCTATCGTTTGCGGGTAGATGGTATCGCCGAGCCTACGCTGAGAGTGCAGGCAAGCACGGATATTTCGCCAGAGGCGATTCCGGTGTTTGCGGATTCGGTGGCGCATTTCCGCGTGTTCCTTACGGCGGCGAAACAAAAAGAGCAACGCCTCGATATTCAGTTTACATTGTCGGAAACGGGCAGCAATGTTATGGCGACAACGGAAACAATTTTTGTGAGTGAAGGGCGATGAGTGGCCGGCGCGTAGCGTTGTATTTCGTTGGGTTCTTTGGCCTGATTGCTGCGGTGAATGCGGCGATGGTGACGGTGGCGATTCGCACCCATTCCGGCGTGGTGACGGAACATCCGTACGAGAAGGGGCTTGCCTATAATACGGTGGTGCGCGCAGAGGAAGCGCAGGAGGCGCTGGGTTGGAAGGCGTCTGTCTCTCATGAAAAGGGCATGCTGAAGTTTGTGCTGCGCGATAAGCAAGGCACCGTGCTGGCGCCAGAAAAAGCGGTGGCAACGGTGACGCGCCCTACGCAATCGGGCATGGATTTTTCGGTGACGCTGGCGGGTGAGGCAACGCCGATTACGTTCCCCGCGCAGGGCTTATGGGACGTTCGGGTGGATGCCACGCATGGCGGCACGCATTTCCAAAAATCACAGCGCATTGTTGTTCAATGAGCAGCGCCCATTTCATTCACACCGAGGCGGATGGCGCACATAGCCTGCATGTGCTGGTGGATGGCATGCACTGCCCAAGCTGTGTGGCGATTATTGAAGGTGCTTTACGCAAGCAGCCGGCAGTGACCAATGCGCGGCTGAATCTTTCTACCAAGCGGTTGCGCATTGTGTGGAATGGTGCGGTAGAGCTGGGTGATAACTGGGTGGCGCTGATTAATGGCATGGGCTATCGCGCGATGCCGTTTGACCCTGAGACGGCAGAAACCGCCGAGAAAAAAGAAGAGAAATTTTTGCTGCGCTGCCTTGCGGTGGCGGGGTTTGCCAGTGGCAACCTGATGCTGTTTTCGGTGCCGCTATGGAGCAGTGATACGGTGGCGATGGGCGATGCCACGCGCACGCTTTTCCATTGGATTCAGGCCATCATTTCCATTCCGGCGGTGGCGTATTGCGGCATGCCGTTCTACCAATCGGCGTGGAAGGCGTTGCGTCGCTGGCATACGAATATGGATGTGCCGATTTCGGTGGCGGTGGTGCTGGCGACGTTGATGAGCCTGTTCGAGACGCTGACCCATGGCACGCATTCCTATTTCGATTCGGCGGTGATGCTGCTGTTCTTCCTGCTCATTGGCCGTTATTTGGAAGCGCGCGCCCGTGGCCGTGCACGCAGCGCGGCGCATGATTTGCTGCAGATGATGACGGGCTTTGCCACCGTGCTGCACGGCGACGGACGCACGGAAACGATTCCGCTATCGGACATTCAAGAAGGCATGATGCTGCGCGTGGCGGCGGGTGAGAAAATTGGTGCGGATGGGGTGGTGACGTTTGGCGCATCCGACATCGACACGAGTTTGATTACGGGCGAAACCATGCCGCAGCGGGCAGAGATTGGCACGGCAGTGTTTGCGGGAACGATGAACCTCACTGCGCCGATGACGATGCGTGTGACCAAGGCTGGTGAGCGCGCGTTGCTGTCGGAGATTATTGCGCTGATGGAATCGGCCGAGCAGGCGCAGGCGAAATATGTAACGGTGGCGGATAAGATTTCCAGTTGGTACACGCCGACGGTGCATGCGTTGGCGGCGGCGACCTTTGCGGGGTGGATGCTGCTGGGCAACGCACCGTGGCAAGTGGCGCTGCTATATGCGGCGACGGTGCTGATTATTACGTGCCCCTGTGCGCTGGGGTTGGCAGTGCCGGTGGTGCAGGTGTTGGCCAGCGGCAAGCTGATGCGTGCAGGCATTTTACTGAAGAGTGGCAGCGCGCTGGAGCGGTTGGCGGCGGTTACCCATGCTGTGTTCGACAAAACAGGAACGCTGACACTGGGCAAGCCGGAGATGCTTAGTCCCGAGCGTTACAGCGCGGAGGATTTGCAGATGGCCGCGTCGCTCGCGGCGCACAGCAAACACCCGCTTTCGCAGGCGGTGGTGAAGGCCTATGCGGGGGCATTATTGCCGCTGGAAGTGCAGGAAGTGCAAGGCTGTGGGCTTGAGGCAACGGGCATGCGGCTGGGCAAACGCAGCTGGGCAACCAACGTGGCGGATGACGGCGAAAATGTGATGGAGCTGTGGCTGGCGGTGGATGGAAAAGCGCCGGTGCGGTTTATATTTGCCGACCAACTGCGCGACGACGCGCAGCATGTTATTGCGCGGCTGCATGCGGCAGGAATTACCACCGCACTGCTTTCGGGCGACCGTGTGGATGTAACGCGCGAGACGGCGGCGGCACTTGGGATTGCGCAGGCGGAGGGCGGATTATCGCCCTTGCAAAAAACCGAGCGGATTGCCGCCTTGAAAGCCAGCGGCGCGCAGGTGTTGATGGTGGGGGATGGGCTGAACGATGCGCCATCGCTGGCATCGGCAACGGTTTCGATGTCGCCTGCCAGCGCAATGGATATTACGCAGAATGCCGCGGATATTGTGTTTCAGGGCGCACAGCTGCGGCCTGTGCTGACCGCATGGAGCACCGCCTGTTTTTCGCAAACGCTGGTGAAACAGAATTTTATTCTGGCGATTTTGTACAATGTGGTAGCTATTCCCTTGGCGGTGGCAGGGATGGTGACGCCGCTGATTGCAGCAATTGCCATGTCCAGCTCGTCGCTGTTGGTGATTGCCAACGCGATGCGCCTTAACACACGGAGTTATGCGTCATGAATGTGCTTGTATACCTGATTCCGATCGCGCTTACGCTGGGCCTTGTGGGCCTTTTCGCATTTTTCTGGGCGATGAAGCACGGCCAGTTCGAGGACCTAGACGGTGCGGCTCACCGCGTGCTACGCGAGGACGAGGATGAACTCTAGGCGGCTTTTTTCAGCAGGCCGAACAATTCGTCTTTCAGGTGCAAACGCTTCTTTTTCAGCGATTCCAGATAGTCGTCGGCGGCCGCTTCGGCACCGGATTCGATGCGGTGGACGGCATGTGCCGCGTCGTCATATTCGGCAAACAGACGGGCGAAATGGTTGTCCGTTGTTTTGAGTTGGTGGATGCGCTCGCGCATTTCGGGGAATTCGTTCACGAGGCTGTGATTTTCAACAGGCATTATTATCTCCTTGATTTATAATGAAACATTAATTGAAGACATCATAGCCCAACGATTTTTATCCTGCTTGACGCAAATCAAGGTGATGGTGCGTAACCGTATTAGATATCGTGGCGGTTATTTTTGTTTTATTTTGGAGAAGTGTTATGAAGAAGATGAGTATGATTGCTGCGGCAGTGGTTGCTGCTGCTTCGCCTGTGATGGCTGCGGACACTGCGAAGGCAGGTGCGTTTAAAGCGGGTGACTGGATGGTGCGCGGCCGTGCACTGGGTGTTGTTGCTGATGAAAGCAGCTCCATGAACATTGCCGATACGGTAAAAGTTGGTAACGCAACCGTTCCGGAATTGGATGTAAGCTACTTCCTGACGCCAAACGTTGCGCTGGAACTGATTGCTGCAGTCACCCCGCACAATATTTCGACCAAAGGCGGTGTGGATGCGGGTAACGTGTGGCTCCTGCCACCAACCCTGACCCTGCAATACCACTTCACCCAACTGCAAGGCGTGAAGCCGTATGTGGGTGCTGGTATCAACTATACCCACTTCTTTAACGACGATGCTGGCTCGCTGGGCGATGCACACTACGAAGATAGCTTCGGTGGCGCGTTGCAAGCCGGTGTGGACGTTCCTGTTGGCGGCAACTGGTATGCTAACGTGGACGTGAAGAAGGTATTCATCAACACCGACGCGAAATTCAGCGCTGGTGCGGTTCGTGCCGATGTGGACATCGATCCATGGATCATCGGTGCGGGCGTTGGCTATAAATTCTAGCCATGGCTAATTGCGACATCATTCCACTTGCACTTACTAGGGCGTGCTCTGGTAAGTGCAAGGATGGTGGCGCGGGGTGTTCCCCCCAAGCAAATGTCTGGGTGCTGGCGGCATGTGAAGGTGTCGCCGCACTCTTTCAAAAGCAGACCAATGGTCACCTGTTGCCGCTTGCGCGCGAAGGTGGCCATATTTTTTTGTTTGCCGATGGCCTTGGGGCGCATTTGGCAGACGCGCTGGCGCATGGAAAATTTGCGCAATTGGTGCTGGTAGGCAGTGCGAGCGATATTGCGTGGACGCAGGCGTCGCTTCCCATGGCGGTTTCCAAACAGGTGGTGGCAGAGATTGAATATCCGTTAATGGCGGGGTGGTTCAGCAGCACCGCAGAGGTGAGCACACTGACGCAGGCACTTGACCACGTGTTTCAGGCCTAGCAGCGGCCTTCAACCTCACAGTTGCCGGATTCCGAGCAGCTATTACACACAAAATCCCGTAGTTTTTCGATGGCATCAACGGTGATGCCGTGGCCTGAGACCGTGATACCGAGCGGTTTTAGCTGTTGTTGGCTGCGTGACAGAGTTTCGGGTTTCATGCCCAAGTACGAGGCGAGAATATGTTTCTCGACCGGAATTTGAAGGGTTTTTGCGCCGTTGGCTTGGGCTTGGCACAGGCGTAGCAGGAAGCAGCCCAGCCGCTGTGCCGCGGACATGGTGCTCATTTGCTCCAGCTTGAGTTGGGCTTGGGCGGTGCGGTCGTTCAGTAGCGCCATCATGGTATTGGAAAGGGAAGTGTTCTGTGCGATCAGGCTGCGAATTTTATCGGCAGGGATGGTAGCCAGCTCGGTGCCGGCGGTGAGTATTTGCGCGTGGTAGGGATAGTTCGCATGGGCGAAGAGTGCGGCCTCGCCGAAGACATCGCCGCCGGTGCAAAGGCCAATGATGCTTTCCTTGCCATCCGGCGTTTGGCGGGTGAGTTTTACCCAGCCGTCGAGCACGAGCCAGAGGCTGGTTGCGGCGTCGCCGTGGTGAAGGACGGTGTCGTCTTTCTCGTAGCGTTTGGTTTTGATATGGGGCGCCAACAGCTGCAGCGCCGCAGGCTGGTTGTGGAACAGCAGGTGATGGCCTAACGACGCCACGGCGATTTTTTCTGCGCTATTCGGGCTCATGGTATTCTACCTAGCATATCCGCGGGTTTTTTAGGTGCGGATGCAACATGAAGTTAGCACCATGGCGCTAGGCTGCCAATCTGAATATGTATCGCGGTGGATTACGCGTGCGTTTAGAACGCCGCGCGGACAGAAATGCGACGTCTTGTACCCCGATTAGGGGACGTACGAGTCAGAAGTCTCTGGGGCAATATGCTTATCATCTAACAATACGGCCTCTGGCACTATTGCCGCGGGTGCCTTTGTTGGATCGCCACCTGCTTTGACAAAGGCTTCTTTTACTTTTGCATCCAGTGCGGGGTCTGCTGCGAGTGTTGGCATAGGTTTAACCCCGCCGGTTCCAGCCTGTGGGTCTTTAATTTGCTGCCCAGGGCTGACTGGACGGACGGGCTTGATGCCGCCGGTGCCTGCGAGAGGGTCTTTAATCATGGCGCTTGGGTCTTTGATTGCCATGCTTGGGTCGGCGGGGCGGACGGGTTTGATGCCACCGGTGCCTGCGAGAGGGTCTTTAATCATCGTATTGGGGTCTTTAATTTGCTGCCCAGGGCTGACGGGGCGGATGGGTTTGATAACGCCAGTGCCAGCGAGTGGGTCTTTAATCATCGTATTGGGGTCTTTGATTTGCTGCCCAGGGCTGACGGGGCGGACGGGTTTGATGCCGCCGGTGCCAGCGAGTGGGTCTTTAATCATGGCGCTGGGGTCTTTGATTGCCATGCTTGGGTCGGCGGCGTGCGGGGGCTTGATGCCGCCGAGGGAATTGTCAGCGGGAGCGAACGCGCTCTTCTCGAAGTTGCTTTCTTTGGCGAGGGCACTGGTGGCGCAGAGGCTGGCGGCAATAAGCAGTGCAGCGGGAAGATGCAATTTCATGGAGGCTCCTATGGATAATGGAGCAATCATCCTAGCATAATTCGCAGCGATATCCAAGCGCCATTGGGCGGGTGGACATTGATTGATAATCCTCTAAGCTTTGGCGATGGGAACCAATCTATATCATGTGCTGGGGTTCATTCCCGCCACGGAAGGCTGGGAGATGCCGCCTGCACTGGAGGCCTTGGCGCGCGCCTTGGTGGCCACGGGAAAACTGCGGATTAATGCGGATACGCAGCGTAATTTTGTGCGGATGGGCACGGCGGATAGCGACCAAACCTTCACCGCGCGCGAGCTGAACGACGCCGCACTTGCCGCCAAAACACGGGCGGAGCTGGCGCGCCATGTGCCCGCGGCAGAAGGTGCTGAGGGGGTGGAAGCACTGCTGGCGCGGCTGCGGGCGGACTTGAAAAAAGCCGGCGGCGTGAGCGCCGATAAGGAAATGAAGGTGGCGCGGGTGTTGGTGCAGTCGGCGCATCCGGTGGTGATCCAGTTGTTGCTGACGAGTGGTACGGAGCTGTTTGTTTCCTATTCCCACACGGTGGGGGATTTGATGGCGGTGCATCAGTGGCAAACCCACGGCACGGCCAGCGGCATGCAGGCCACGCAAGCGGAGGGCACGGCGGTGTATGTTTCCGCTGGCGGTGACCCGTTTTTTGAGGGTGATTACAAGCAATATGTAACGGATGGCTTTCCCGCGCTGGCGCGAATGGTGGTGATTGCAGGGCAGGAGCTGGGGCATTTTGCGGATTTGCGGCGCACGGCGCAGGGCGTTGTGGGCCGCCATTCCACCGACCCAACGCAAGGGCGGCTGCGCGCCAGCCCGCGCGCGCGCGACGGGCGCAGGGCGGATATGCAGCGGGTGGCACAGTTGCAGCAGGGGATGATGCAGGCGGGGCTTGCGCGGTTACTGGCCGCCGAAAAGGCGGTGGGGTTTTACCATGTGCGGCTGCGGTTTAGCCCGCCATGGTGGTGGCACCAGATGCGCCGCGCGGTGGCGTGGCTGCGCTTCAGGCAAGGCTGCCGCGCACGCGGGATTGCGATTGAAACCGCGATTTATCCTTACACGCGCCACGGCGAGGCGTGCGCGCTGTTCCTTTCCGACATGGCGTTTAACCTTGCGCCGGATGCGGATGCCTACCGCGACCCCGACCCGCTGACGGAAGAGGCAATCGCGGTGATTGAGGCGGTGGCGCGGGTGCCGCAGCAGGTGCATAAATGGGGGCATGCGGCGGTGAAGCTGGCATGGCCGCAGCTCTATGCGTTTTACTATGACGGGGTGATTGAGGCCAACCTGCGCGTGGTGTCGGGGCGGCTGGCAACAGATAAAATGGATATTCATCATAAGGTTATGGTGTGGCTGCGGCGGCGCTTGCGCCCGCGACCGGATTATTACCCCGAAGCGGCGGGGCTATTTCGCCGCACGGCCAAGGATAAACCGGCGCCCAGTAACGCATAAATTGCCGAAAATAGCTGAAAAAATGAGGCTATTGTCATCAAACTGTCACCAAAAACGGTTAAGATGAATGGTGAAAGAGAGTATGCGCCGTAATGACCCCTGAAGAACAAGCAGCCGCTGAAGAAGCAGAAAAGAAGAAGCAGCAGCAACAAAGCTTGCTCAGCTTTCTGCCGGACTGGCTGAACCCAAGCACGTGGTTCAGCGGCGGGTTCAGCTTTGGCGGCATTCTCCAGATGCTGATTATTGCGGTGGTTGGCTATTTTGTGGCTAGCAGCGAAACGGTACAGAAATGGGTGGGCGAGAATATCAGCTCTGATTTTGCCGAAACCATTCGCGGATTTACCAATAAGATTAGCCTCGGCATCAAGTCGATGATGGGTGAGGAATTGACGGGCGAAGACATGGCTGCGGCGTTTAACGATATGTCGTTCGACGATGCGTTGAAGCATTTGAAAGGCAATGTGCCCGACGGTGTCTATGACGTGTTGACCAAGAATAAAGAAACGTTCGAAGCATTTCAGGCCACCGTTAAGAAAGCCAATGGGGGCAAGCTGACCAAGCTGCCGGATGATTTGTTCAATGCAAAAACCATTACGGCGCTGGTGGCCAGCAACCCTGCATTGGTGGGGGATGTGCTGGCATCGCTGACCAAGGCAACGGGCAAGAATTTGTCGGAGAACGATAAGAAAATGGTGGGGCAGGCGAAGGAAGCCTTCAAAGCCGTGGTGAATAGCGAGCAGCTGGATGAATGGGTGAACGCCAAGAACCGCAAGACCACGGTGGCGATGCTGAAGAAGATTGCGCCGGAAGCAGCGGGAACGATTGATGGGCTGCTTGCCAAAGGGCTGGATAAGAACGGCAAGCCGACGCCAGAACTGCGCGCGATGCTGACAGCGATGATTGACACCATGGGAGCGGTGGATGCGAACGGCAAGCCCGTTAAACTGCCAGACGGTGCGGCGCTGGGTGTGGCGACGATGTTGCTGGGCGACAAGAACAAGCCTGCCTTGCTACAACTGAAGCAGGATCTGGGCGGGCGCTTTGGCGATTTCGCGGCGGCGCTTCAGGCCAAGGATGGCTCGGCCACGATTCACTGTATGAAAAGTGAGAACCGCCCTGCGGTGTTCAAGTTTGCCAACGCGATTGATTTGAATGCGGTGACCGACGCGGGCATGAAAGAACAGCTGCAAACGCTGAAGGATATTAGCCACAACAAGAATTACGCCAATGCGGTGACCAATCTTGCGAACCATAATTTGGATGCGACGAAGCTGGAGACATTCTTCCCAGCGAAGGCGGGCGCGGCGGGCCTGATGGCGGGCTTGGCCAACCCTGAGGCGCAGAATTTTATTGCGAAGGCGGGCACCCAAAATGTGGCGGTGATTCTGGCGGCGAATGCGCCGAGCGCGAAGGCGGTACTGACCCAGAACAATCTGGATGTGTTACTGGCCTTTGGCAAAACGAAAGCGGGCGGCACCCAGAATTCCAAGGTGCTGGGCGCGTTGATGGCGATGATGGTGAACCATGACGCAGGCCCGATGGCCGCGCTGAAGCATAACGAGATTTCCAGCTATTTCAGCAACGAGGCGAACGCCACGGCATTTAAAACCATGCTGGACGGGCTTAAGATTTCTGGCCCGAATGCGAATGTCCTGAACGTGCTGCGCCAACATTGGGGCACGACGGATGACGGTTTGCTGGAAGTGCTGTGTGACCCGAAATCCGTGGCGCGCTTTCCGACGCTGATTGCGAATGCGGGCAAAAAACAGGATATATTTGATGACATTAAGGCGTTCTTTGTTGAGCCAAAAAACATTAAAGACAATGACGACGATTTGAGGGCCTTGGGTTCGGCGATTGCGGCGGCGGAGTCAGAGGCTGCGAAGCTTGAGAAGACCAAGGTTTCCGGCGGCACCCATGTGGCGGCGGATAGCACCAAGACCGCCCATGCGAAGACAGGCGCAGCGCCGAAGAAGCTAGTGATTCACTAAGCCTTCAGATGGTTGCGGGTGTTTGGCACCCTGATGCGGCACACCCACGATACCATTTCATACCCTCCCGTTTATTGCTCAGAGATAGTCCTTTAACTCAAAAATAGCTTAGAGCGTCATTGCGAGCGTTTAGCGAAGCACCCGAGCGAAGCGAGAGCGGCGATCCCAAAGTAATACTCAGCTAATCCATCTTGGCCACAGAAAGGTGGATTGCCCCGCGGAGTTTACCCCGTCGCATGACGGGGCTCGCAATGAGGATAATGAGGATGGGGAATTCTTACGTTAAGGGACTTATATTGTTTGGCGCGCCTCACGCGTATGCGCCATCCTATTATCGCCGCTGGGGGCGGGTAACAAAAAAGGCGGGAGAACTCTCTCCCGCCTTTGATGGTTGGTCTCTCGGTAGGATTACCGGCCGAGGGCGCCCTTGACGAAGCCGCCAATGCGCTCCGGACAGTCTGGGCATGGGTCCAGCGGAACGTCTGGAATAATAGGGTCGCCCACGACGGACTCTCCTCCACAGCTTGTTGGGATGAAGAACCCAAGTGCGAGCAGAATCAGGCGGCGGTCGATACCGATGCCTTGGTTGACGAATGGCGAGGTGGCCATGGTCTGCAGCACCCCTGCCGACAATGGCGCGGCCATCAGCTCGTTCGCATTCTGCGCGGGCTGTACCAGATTGTTATCCAGCATGTACTGAGCGTTCTGCTGGAGCGTTTCTGGGTTGTTGACCTTCGGATCGTTTTTCAACGCATCGTTCTTGTCGACCATCGCCTGCAGGTAAGCCGTCAGCGCGGTGACGGGCTGCTGGTTCTCGCCAACCGAACCCATGTAGATTTTTGGGTTCAGGCCGAGGGCGTTGTTCATCGAGACGCCCGCTGCGGCAAGATCGATGCCCTTGATTTGCGACAACACATCCGCCGACAGACCGTTCACTGGAGCGGTTGGTGCTTTCACCGTCATCTGAGTTACGCCGTTAACGGGGGCGAACTTGATGAGGCCTGCATCGCTCATGCTTTGCAGGGCGTTTTTCACGTCGCCGCTGTTCAGCGATGGGTTCTGCGCTACCAGCAGCTGGGTTAGGCCAGCCGTTGGGTTTTGCGCGTTGAGGCCACCGATGGCTGCGCTATCCAGCTTGGTGAGTGCGCCATCCGCAAGGAGAGTACGCACCGTGGGCTGAACGGCAGCAGGCAGTTTCGCGATATCCGCATTGTAGTTCGCTTGTGCGGGTGCGGTAGGTGCCGCCTGCGTGGATGCTGGCGGTTTCACCAGCACGCTGGTGACTTGCTGTGCATCCGCACTTGGGCCAACGCTGATGATGCCGGCATCCATGAGCGCGGAGATGGGCTTCACCAATGCACTTGGCAGCGCTGCTTTTTGCTCTGCAGTCGGCTTCTCTCCTCTATTCTCCAAATCGGCGGCAATGGCTTGCGCAACGAGCGGCGAAATCGCTGCGGGTTGGTCTTTCTTGGAGACAGCATCTAAGCCTTTTGCGTCGAGCCCATAGAGATAGCCACGTGCTAGCAGTTCACGAACGCCGCTTTTCACATCTTTATCCATTTTCGCGATGCTGGATTCATAGCCAGCAGCGTTATGGAAGTCTGCTTTCTCGGGCACTTGAAGATGTACGCCAGCTTCGCTGTTGACGATGGTGAGGACACCAGCATCCATCAGGGCATTCACCGTTTTGGTGAGCGATTTGACGGCGGCTTTGTCATCCGCTTTGCCTTGGTAGCTGGCGAGGAGTTTGCCAAGCGCCTCGTCTTGGTTCTTCTCTTTCACACCGGCTAGGCTACTCACGTTCAGGCCTTCCAGCTTGCCGTTTACCAGCAGGTCACGCGCGGTGTCGCGGGTGTCGGCTGGCAGGGTGGCAATCAGGGCGTCGTAAACCGAGCTGTTTGCGGCTGCGGGCGCGGTGCCTTTCACCACGGCTTTAATGGCGTCTGCGTTCACCGTTACTTGGCGTTTGGTGAGGCCGAACAAGCCTTTGTTCGAATCTACTTTGCCTTCTTTGTCGGAATTCAGGTCACCTTTTTTGGTTGGCAACGCGAAGAATTGCGACTGGTAGAGTGCATCGCCGTTGGTGGCCAGCGGGGTGACCTTGCCTGGGACGTGCGATTCTGGTGCGTCGTCGTTCAGCACGGTTTCACGCGTCGAGGCGATGAAGGCGTTACGCAGGCCTTCGTTGCCTTTCATGGTGTCCACCATTGCGGCGCTCATCGCGTCGCTTTTGCCGATGGCGTCCATCATGGCATCCCATGCCACAACGCGTTGCTCGGCGCGGACTTTCACGCGTTCGCTTTTACCGTCGGCGGCGTCTTCCAGTTTAGTGAAGTAGCGGCCGAGTTTCTGCGTTGCTTTGGTGAGGTCTTTGTCGTCGCCGCTGGCTTTATAATCGGCGGCGGCTTCGCGTGCGTCTTTCAGCACGTCGCGCAGCTCGTCGTATTTATGCAGCTTTTTCTTCAGCGAACGCGAGTCGTTTTTCAGTACGTCCTCGACTTCTCTCAGCGCATCGGGGTTGCGCAGCATGGTGGCGAGCACCACGTCGCGCGCGAGCCCTGGGTGGGCTTTGAGGCCTTCTACCGCCACGCGATTTGCGCCGATTTCACGGGCTTCGGTGCTGGTGAAGAGCTTGTCGTAGAGCGCGTTCATGTCCGTTTTGCGGGTGGTCGCGTTCAGCTGCTCTTTGGTGATCACGTTGTCGAGATACACCGCGGCAGTTGCCGAACGACCCGACGAGCCGCTTTCAGCATAGACCACCGCATCACGCACGGATTCACGGATGATGTCGGCACCCTTTTTAGCGCCACTACCAGAAAAGTAGGCCTCGCCCGCATCGCCAAGCGAGGCAATGACATCGCGCAGACCCTTGGCGTCGCCGTTCTCGGCGTAGTCTTTGCCGTGCTCGGCACCCAGAGCGCGCAGCAGGGCAATGCCGTGGCGGCGGCCATCGGAGTTTGCACCTTTTTCTTCGCCGCTAATGGTGTCGGCGAATTTGGCGAACAGTTCGGGGTTTTCCTTGAGCACTTTGCCCACGGTTGGCCCGATCAGGTCGGCGCGGCTAACGGCGAACGGCTTGTCGTTCAGGCCGAACAGGCGCGGCGTTTTGCCGGTGTAGTCGATGTTCTGGAACACCAGTTTGCTGTTCTCATCCGCGTCGTTACCGCAGAGTTGTTTTACCAGCGCTTCGGCTTCTTTATCTTTCAGCCCGTAGTTTTTCGGGTTCTTCAGAATGTCGCTGAGGGCGGAGCCAACTTCCACGGCAGCGCCATGGTCGCGGGCAACGAAGTCGCCGAATGCGGCGGCGGCTTCTTTGTTTGCACCCTCATCCTCTGGGTAACGGGAAATTAGTTTCCAAGCTTCTCTTGAGGCTTGGATCATTGCAGGCTCTTCCAGCAGTTTGCCTTTACCTTGGGCAATCTCGAACTCTACGCTGTTCTGCGTCACGTACACTTGGTCGATGAGCATTTCGTAGACTTTGCTCGATTCGCCCGGAATGACGTGGGTGATGCGCTTGTCGGGGATGTGGCTGTTGAGCAGTTCTTCTTTTTGCTCGGCCGTCATGGTTTTTGGCAGGACGCGCGGGTGCTTGGTGAGGTCTTTCACTTCCTCGTTCAGGCTCGCGATATCCAGCTTGGTTTCGGTGGCGAGGAAGGTTTGAATCGCTTCTTCTGCCTTGAGCAGTGGCCCATGGGTGTTGGAGTCCGCGGTGCGGATCATGGGGTTGTCTTTCAGGTCGCGGAAGGCTTTCAGTGCCTCGATTGCCGCGGCTTTTTTGTCTTCAGCAGTGGTGGCGGTTTCTACTGCTTCCATGTTCTCTTGGAAGTGCGAGTAGGCCACTTTCACCATGGTGTATTCACCGATACGGTTCGGTGCTTCCATGAAGTTGCTGAGCCATGTTTGTTGGTCGGCCCAGATGTTGTGTTTGCCGCCCAAGTTCACCTCGGCAAGCGCGGCGCGCACTTGGGTAATCCCGTGGCGACCGGTTTTGGAGAACATGGACATTTGTTTGGAAGGGTTGAAGGCGCTGATGCCAACCGGCACGCCGCCCAGATCGCCCTTATCCCACACGCGGCCAAAGGCGGTGGAGGCGTAGTTACCGTCGCGCACCCATGCGCTCACGGTTTCGTCCATACGGGTCATCACGCCATCGTCGCCGATGCTGGCGACGTAGCCGTTGGTGAAGGGGCGGCCTTTATCGGCCGTCCATGGGCCGTTGCCGTTCATGTAGAAGCCTTTGGCCATGTCGGCGTTATCTTGGCGGCTGAGCTTGTTGCCGCCCGCGTTTTTGCCTTGGCGGCCGTAGTTTTCGGTATCGGCTTCACCGGTGTAGCGCTCCGAGCGGGCGCGCTTGTTCGGGGTGATGTTCTTCAGCGACCACCACTCTTTCGAGAAGTTCATGTCCTCGCCCGTCATCGCCAATACTTCGAGGTTCCACTGGGTGGAATACGGGTTGATGCGCGCGCCTTCCGACGATGCGCTAGGCTGGCGGGTGCTGAAATAGAGCTTAGATGGCTCAATGTCTTTTTTTGGAGGTTCTGCCGTTACAATAGGCTCGACAATAGGCTCAGCAGTTACGATTGGTTCAGCAACTGTGTCGCCGTTCTTTACCAAGCAGGCTTTTGCGCCGCCGCAATCCGAGCCTTGGCGCGGGTTGGTCACGCGCACGGTTTTGCCTTGGATAGGCTCCATGCCCTCGGCCAGTTCCGGTGCGTTCGCATTCATCGGCAGGTCGAGCTTCATGCCTTCCAGAATCAGCGGGTAGGTGAATTTCTTACCGTTACGGTCGTTACAGATGCGACCTTGTGCGTCTTTCAGCAGGTTCTCTTCATCGATCCAGCGAACGATTGCTTTAATTTTGCTCCATTTATTGCCGCGCAACTCGCGTGCGCCAGCAATGTCGCCCGCGGCGATGCTCGTGGCAGTTGGGTTCAGGCGAAGCCATTCCTCCGCGATGGTGGAAAGCGTGTCGTAATTCTTCTCACCATCCTCTGGCGACATATCGCCGCGCACGACATACAGGTGCTCGAAATTCTGGTTCGGGTTCCCGTAGGTCTCTGGGTTCCGGCCTTTTCTCTTTTTCGGATTGGCGTTGCTCGACATAGTAGGCTCCTGTGTAGGTCGTATTTCTTTTTGTAATGCTGTTGTTGCTTGCAGTTTTACGGTTTTATCATAGTACATCTGTATCACAGAAGTGTGACAATTCTGTTAAGATTTCCTTTCAGAATGGTTAAAATGTCGAATAATTTGGCAGTGGTGTGCTCGGCATCGTGGGGCATGGTGCGGCATGAAAATGCCAATAAGACTCTGTTATTTATGTTTTTATGGCGATTTTAATCGCTGGGCGCGGGGTGCGTGGGGGGAAATTAATTATTCCCAGTCGGCATCATCCTCGGAGATGAGGCTGCCTTTCATGCTGGGGCCGAACTTATGGACGCGTTTTTTATCGCCCGAAAGGAGGTGGTGCCAGCGCGGCAAGGGTTGGCCTGTTGCCACGAGGCGGTAGCCGCAGGTTTGCGGCAGCCATGTCAGCTCGTGGATGTTCTCAGGCGTGACGGTGATGCAATCCGCCACGTTTTTGGCACGGTTTTGGTAGTCCGAACATTGGTGAGACTTCAGGCAGAGATAGCGGCAGGCCACGTTGCTGAGTGCGATTTCCCCCGTATTCTCGTCCTCTACCCGAATCTGGCAGCACAGCCCGCAGCCATCGCAGATCGATTCCCACTCCGCATGGGTCATCTCCGTCATCGGTTTTTGTAGGAAGGCGGGTTGAGAGGTCATGCAGTGCCTTTAGTGGAGTGGCGCGCCCAGCAGGATTGACTCGGGTCTCCTGACCCTCGCCCTTCGGGCTGCTTTCGCAGTCCAAAACGCCTACTGGCGTTTTGTCGAACGATCGCTTCTCATCCACACCATGCGCGCCATTACGCAAATCCCCTGACGGGGACTGACGTAATGGCGCGCCCAGCAGGATTCGAACCTGCAACCGCTCGCTTAGAAGGCGAGTGCTCTATCCAGTTGAGCTATGGGCGCACCTTGTGCCTCTTATATGGCTAAGTGCTGGAACTGCCAAGTGTATTGCGCATGGGCGGCAAAGCTGCTACGAGCGCGGCTTGAACTATCGGGAGAGAGAGATGACCCACGCCCCTTACACGATTGGCATTGTGCAAATGGCCATGACGGACGACGCGAAACAGAACATGGACAAAGCCATTCACTGGCTGCGCGAGGCCAAGAAACTGGGCGTGCAGGTGGCGTGTCTGCCTGAGCTGTTCCTTGGCCATTATTTCTGCCAGAGCGAGAACCATGATTATTTCGCCCGCGCGGAAGCAATTCCGGGGCCTAGTACGGAAACGCTGGGCAAGGTGGCGAAAGAATTGGATATGGTCATCGTCGCCAGCCTGTTCGAGCGGCGCACGGCGGGGATGTATCATAACACCACCGCGGTGATTGATGCGGACGGCGCGTATCTCGGCAAATACCGCAAGATGCATATTCCGGATGATCCGCGGTTTTATGAGAAGTTTTATTTCACGCCCGGTGATTTGGGCTTCAAGAATTTCGACACCAAGTATGGGCGTATCGGCGTACTTATCTGCTGGGATCAATGGTTCCCTGAGGCAGCGCGCTTGACGGCGATGCAGGGCGCGAGCGTCATTTTCTACCCCACCGCGATTGGCTGGCACCCTGCGGAAAAAGCGCAGTATGGCGACGAGCAGTGGAACAAATGGCAGACCGTGCAGCGCGGGCACGCGGTGGCGAACAATGTGTTTGTGGCCTCGCCAAACCGCATTGGGCTTGAGACGCACGGCGATGGTGGTGCGCTGGAATTCTTCGGCCATAGCTTTATTTGCGACACATCCGGCCAGTTCATCGCGCAGGCGGACGACAAGACCGAGGGCATTCTGACCGCAGTGGTGGACCCGAAGAAAGTGGAGAAACAGCGCCAATACTGGCCGTATTTCCGCGACCGCCGCATCGAGCATTACGGCGCATTGACGCAGCACCCAAGCGAGGACGCATAAGATGGATTACGCACAATTTCAGATGCCTGCCGAATGGGCGCCGCAAAAACGGATTTGGTTGAGCTGGCCGCATGCGCGGGCGGATTGGCCCGGTAAATTTGCGCCGGTGCCGTGGGTGTTTGCCGAAATGGTGCGGGTGATTACGGGCAGCGGGCAGCGCGTTGGGCTGCTCGTCAAAGACCCAGCACTGCGTGCTGAGGCAATGGAAATGTTAGATAGAGCAGGCGTGGCGCTGACGCTGGTGGATTTTCTGGAAGTGAAAACCAACCGCGGCTGGCTGCGCGATTGTGGGCCGATTTGGGTGAAGGACGGCATGGGTGGCTACACGGCGCTCAACTGGAAATTCACGGGCTGGGCGAAATATGCCAACCATAAGTTGGACAATGATGTGCCGGATCAAATCGCGGATTTCACCAAGGACGACACGCTAGAGCCAACGGCCAACGACAAGCCGATTGTGCTGGAAGGCGGCGGGATTGAAGTGGACGGCGCAGGCAGCATTATTGTGACGGAAGAATGGTTGTTATCCGACACGCAAATCCGCAATAAAAAATTCACCCGCGAAGATTACGAACTGCTGTTCGACCATTACCTCGGCGCGCCGAATGTGATTTGGCTGGGCAAAGGCATTGTGGGCGACGACACGCATGGCCATGTGGACGACATTACGCGTTTTGTGGCGCCTGGAAAAATTGTGACGGTGGTGGAGAAAGACAAGCGCGATGAAAACTACGCGTTGCTGCAGGATAATTTAAAGCGCCTGAAAAAAGCCCGCGATGCGAAGGGCAAGCCGTTCGAGATTATCGAGCTGCCGATGCCGCGCCCTGTGATGTTCGAAGGCCAGCGTTTGCCTGCGTCCTACGCCAACTTCCTCATTTGCAACAAAGTGGTGCTCGTGCCCGTGTTCAACGATGTGGCCGATAAAGTTGCGCTGCGGATTTTGCAGGAATGTTTCCCGAAACGCGACGTGGTTGGCATCTATGCGCGCGACCTTGTGTGGGGGCTTGGCACCATCCATTGTTTAACGCAGCAGGAACCAGCGTAGTTCTAACCCCTCATTCCGCAACTAGTGCGGGGTGACGGTTCTTAAACGGTGATGCCGTTTGCGGCGAGGGCGGTGTTCATGGCTTCTGTCACCTTCTTTAATCCTTCGGCGCTGGTGGATTCGGCGCGGGCGCTTAGGGCGGCTTGGGTGTTGCTGGCGCGGATGAGCCACCAGCCATCGGGCGTGGTGACGCGCACGCCGTCCAGCTTCACGGCATCCGCAAATTGTTCCTGAAGGGCGGCGATGATGTGGAATTTTTTATCATCCGCGCAATCAATTCGGATTTCGGGTGAGGCGAAGAGCGGCGGCAAGGCATCCACCAATTCATGTAATTTCTTGCCGGATTCGTGCACGATGCGGATGAGGCGCAGCGCGGCGTAGAGCCCGTCGTCGTAGCCGTAATATTCGTCGGCGAAGAAGATGTGGCCGCTGGCTTCGCCCGCGAATTTTGCTTCGATCTCGGCCATTTTGGTTTTGATATGGGCGTGGCCTGTCATCCACATCAGGGGCGTGCCGCCCTGCTGTGTGATGCGCTCGAAAAACAGGTTCGAGACTTTTACGTCGCCGATAATGGTGGCGGCGGGGCTGCGCTTTAGGACATCCTCCGCGAGCAGCATGAGCAAATGGTCGGGCGCCACGATGCGGCCTTTTTCATCCACCGCGCCCATGCGGTCGCCGTCGCCGTCGAACGCAACGCCGAGCGTGGCGTTTGCCGCGCAGACCTTTTGCAGGTCTGCCAGATTTTTGGCAACGGAAGGGTCGGGGTGGTGGTTGGGGAACGTGCCGTCCACGTCGATGAAAAGTGGTTCGTGCTCGGCTTTGCTGAGATGCAGCAGATGTTGCACCACCATTCCCGCGACGCCATTACCCGCGTCCCACGCGACGGGGAAACGGTCGAGGAGTGTGGGGTCGCCCAGCGCTTTTTTCAGCTCGAAAATATATTCGTCGAGCATGTCTACTTCCTCGCGGTGGCCGCGGGAATGCAGGAGGTCGTTGGTTTCGAGGCGTGCGCGCAAGCTGGCCAGTTCCGCGCCATAGAGCGATTTTCCGTCGCACATGAATTTGGCGCCGTTATGGGTGGGAGGGTTGTGCGAACCCGTAATCATGACGCTGCCATCCGCATGCAGATGGTGGGTGGCGAAATAACACATCGGGGTGGGGCCCATGCCACCATCCAGCACATGGGCGCCGGCGCGGAGCATGCCTTCTACCATCGCTTCGGCGAGGTTTGGCGAGCTTGCGCGGCCGTCGCGCATCACCACAATAAGGGGCGTGCGGCTTTGGCAAACATCCGCCACATGGCTGGCGAAGGCATGGCCGATGGAAATGAAATCGGCGGCCTCGAGCGACTCGCCCACGATGCCGCGCACGTCATACGCGCGAAAGAGGGATGGGTTGGGCAGATGCATTGGATGCCTTTATGCCGCAGCCGTGGCCGAGGAAGGTTCCGTCGGCGTGGTGGGTGCAGGATCGGTTTGCGCGGCGGTTTCGGCCACGGCGGATTTAGGCGCGATGCGGGGTGCGGTGAGCACGTCGCCCGCGATGCCGTTGCGCACTTGGGTGATGCGCGCATCAATCACGGGAATGCGCAGGGAGTTCAGCAAATCGCGGACTTCTTGGCGGGCGGCGAGGTGCGACATGGAAAGCGAGGTGCCGCCTTTTTTGGTTTCCACCACATCCAGCACGGTGAGGCCGAGCAGGAAGAGTTCACGGAAAATCACGCGCTCCGAGAACCCTGGGGCGAGGCGGAAGCCGAGGCGCTTGGTGAGTTCTTCCATCACGTTGGTGATCATGCGTTTGTTGCGCGCGTCGATGTTGGAGAGGCGGTTGCGCATGACGACCCAGTCGATGGTGCCGCCGTCGCGCTTGGCGCGCTGGAGTTTTTGCTCCCACAGCATTTCGCTATAGATGCTGGGCTTTTGGATTTTCATGGTGATGCCATCCACCGACGCGAGCACGTCCAGATCCACGAAGCTGTCGTTCACGGGGGTGATGACGGTGTCGGCATAGGAATGGGCGAGGCGGGAAAGGTAGGTGTCGGAACCCGGAGAGTCGATGACCACGAAGTCGCAGTTCACGAGCTGGCGGGCAAGGGCGCGGGTGAAGCGGTCGCGCTCGTCGGCCTCGGCTTCCTCCACGATGTTGAAGGGGCTGCGGTTGATGACCACATGTGCCGGAAGCGGCAGGGTGGTGGACTCGCTGGCCATGGTCGCTTTGCGGTTTTCGATATAGCGGGTGAGGGAGCGCTGGCGGGCGTCGATATCCATGCTGCCGACCTTGAAGCCAAGGCGCAAGAGGCCAACAATCAGGTGCATGCTGGTGGTGGTTTTGCCCGAGCCGCCCTTTTCATTACCGATCACGATAATGTGGCCGCGCTGGATACCGGAAGTGTCGACGGGTGTGCTTGCGTGCATGGCGGGTTCTTTTTCTTATTGTTGAAGGGTGTAAATTACCCGATGTTACATGCCGTGACAAGAATAATAGATTATGTGTATAGGTAATGCTAACCGCCATTTTTAAGGGGATTTTTTATGAGCCATAGCCTGATGGTGCAAGGGTTCACGGCCGCGCTGGTGCTGGCCATGGTGTTGGTGATGGTGAGCGACGCGGTGCGTTATACGATTCCGAATTGGTTAAATGGCGCTATTTTGGCGCTTTGGCTGGTGGCGTTGCTGGTGCTGCCGAGTGACCCGTGGTGGGCACTGGCGGCGGCGGGGCTGGTGTTTGCGGTGGGGATTGCGTCCTTCGCGCTGGGGCTGATGGGCGGCGGGGATGTGAAGCTGCTGGTGGTGCTGACCGCATGGGTGGGCTGGGGCCTGCCCGCGTTGCAGTTTATATTCATGACCGCGATGATGGGCGGGCTGCTGGTGTTGGTGGTGTTGCTGCTGCGCGTGTTGGTGCCTCCTGTGCTGCGGCGGGGCAACCCCGAACGTGTGATGCCACGGTTGCTGACGCGCAAAGAGCCCGTGCCCTATGGCCTTGCGATTGCGGGGGCATTTCTGTGGGCGCTGGCGATGGGCGGCGTGCCGATGTTGGTGGTTGGTTAGGCCTTCTCGGCTTCGACGATTTTGCCGACGCGGGCGAGGTGGAGTTCGTGATTGAACTCGGCGCCGTAGATGAAAATCAGGATCATGACGTAGAAGAAAATCAGGGTGGCGATGAAGCCGGAAAGCGAACCATAGATGAGGGTGAGCTGGCCGATTTGCGAGAGGTAGAACGACACCCCATAGGCCGCAGCAATCCAGATGGCGATAACCAATATTGCCCCCGGCAGCACGCGGCGGGGCGTTTGTTTCACGTTGGGTAGGATATAATACATACTGGCCACCACGATGAACAAAGCGGCGACCGAGAAATAGAGGAAATAATTTTCCATGAAGCTGGTGAATTGCAGCGGAATTTCGATGCCGGTGAAGGTGGTGAGGTGGTTGAAGGCGATGGGCAAAAAGACGAGGGTGAGCAGCACCAGCACAATCAGCACGGTGAGCACCAGAATTTGCACGATGGAGGTGAGGCGGCGCATCAGGTATTTGGGCGGGGCTTTCACATGATAGGCACGGTTGAGCATGCTGCGCACGCCCTCGATGCCGGAGCTGGATGTCCAGATCGCGCCTAAAATAGCGAAGGTGAGAAGGTCTTGCGGGGGGCCGGAAATGATTTCGACGATGCGCGGATACAGTGTGTCGACGCCTTCGCGCGGTAAGTGCTGCAGGAATAGCTCGATGAAGTGACGGCCGGTTTCGCCTTGCCCCACCATCCCCGCGGCCGAGACCATAAGGATGAGGTAAGGGAACAGCGAGAGCAGCAACAAGAAGGTGAGGTAGCCTGCGGTCTCGATGCCGAAATTATGGGTGAGGTTTTTGCCGGCGCGGTAGAGTAACTGGCTGTAATGTATGGTGGTGCGTTTCATGCTGCACTCATAGCTTCTGTGTGGCGTTACTGCAAATGCCGTTTTTAACATGCGCGCACGGGCGGGTGGGGCACAGAAAAACTTGCATTGCAGAGGCAGGGGGCTAAGCTTCGCGCAACCTATATTGGAGGATGATATGACGGTTTCTGCTGCTAAATCGGCGATGCATATGCTGACGGTACATGGCAAGGTTCCTGCGGACTGTAATTTCCTAGTCTCGCCCGAGGCGCTGGCCTTCATCGATGCGCTGGAAGAAAAATTTGGTGCGCGGCGTTTGGCGTTGCTGGCTGCGCGGGCGGAGCGTCAGGCAGAATTCGACGCGGGCTTCACGCCCGATTTCAACCCCGAAACGAAACATATCCGCGAGAGCGAGTGGACAGTGGCGCCAGTGCCGGCGGATCTGCTGGACCGCCGTGTGGAGATTACGGGGCCGGCGGAGCCGAAGATGATTATCAACGCGCTTAATTCCGGCGCGAAAGTGTTTATGGCGGATTTGGAAGATTCGCTCGCCCCAACATGGGCGCGGGTGATTGAAGGGCAAAAAGCGCTGTATGACGCGGTGCGTGGCACGCTGAGTTTTACCAGCCCCGAAGGTAAAAAATATGCATTAAACCCGCAGGGTTTAGCGGTGCTGATTGTGCGTCCGCGGGGCTGGCATTTGCCAGAGGCGAATGTGGCGCGCGGCGGACAGCCGATTTCCGGCGCGCTGTTCGATTTCGGGATGTATTTTTTCCATAACGCGGCGGAGCGCATCAAGCGCGGTACGGGGCCGTATTTCTATATTCCCAAGCAGGAAAATGCCGCGGAAGCGCAGCTTTGGGCGGATGTGTTTGCGTTCGCGGAGGAGTATGTGGGTGTGCCGCATGGCAGCATTAAAGCGACGGTGCTGATTGAAGTGATTACCGCCACGTTCGAGATGCATGAAATTCTGCATGCGCTGAAGGATTATGCGGTGGGGCTGAATTGTGGCCGCTGGGATTACATCTATTCGGTTATCAAAAAGTTCCGCATGCGCCCTGATTTTGTGATGCCCGACCGTACGCAAATTACGATGGGGACGCATTTCCTGAAATCCTATTCCGAGCTGCTGATTCAGACCTGCCATAAGCGCGGGGCGTTTGCGATGGGCGGCATGTCGGCCTTCATTCCGGTGAAGAACGATGCCGCGGCAAACGAGAAAGCCTTTGCTGCGGTGAAGGCAGACAAAGAGCGCGAGGCCAGCAACGGCCATGACGGCACATGGGTGGCGCACCCCGGATTGATTCCGGTGGCGATGGAAGTGTTCGACCGCCTGATGCCGAAGCAAAACCAGCGCGATAATTTACGCACCGATGTGAATGTCACGGCCACGGATTTGCTGACGGTGCCGAAAGGAACCATCACCGAAGCGGGGGTGCGCAACAGTATTTCGGTGGCGATTCAATATGCCGCGCAATGGCTGGCGGGCAATGGCTGTGTGCCGCTGTTCAACCTGATGGAGGATGCGGCGACGGCAGAGATTTCGCGCAGCCAGCTGTGGCAATGGGTGCACCATGAATGTTCGCTGGAGGATGGCACGCCAATCACCATGGAGCTCATCATGGAGCTGGCCGATGAAGAAATGAGCAAGATTTGCGACGAAGTGGGTGATGAGGCGTTCATGAATACGCCGTATGTGGTTGCGTTCGAGATGGTGCTGCGCATGATTTCGACCGACCGCTACACCGAGTTCCTGACGCTGCCATTCTATGACCGCTTAGATCGGGCGGCGTAGGGATGGCATCGGGTTCGAAGGCAGTTATTTTTGCGGCGCTGGCGGGGAATGCGGCCATTGCCGTGACCAAGTTCGGTGCGGCGTTTTACACCGGCTCTTCGGCCATGTTGTCGGAGGCGATTCACTCGTTGGTGGATAGTGGTAACCAAGTGCTGTTGCTGCACGGCATGAAGCGTGCGGCGCGGCCGGCGGATGCAAAGCACCCCTATGGCTATGGCCGAGAGATTTATTTCTGGGCGTTCATTGTGGCGATGATGATTTTTGCGCTGGGCGGCGGCATTTCGATTTATGAAGGACTGCATAAACTGGCGCATCCCGAGCCGATGACGAACGCGTATATCAATTACATCGTGCTTGGTTTGTCGTTGGTGTTTGAGGGGATGTCGACGGCGGTGGCATACCGCGAGTTCAAGAAAACCAAAGGTGATTTGGGTTATTTTAGTGCGCTGTGCGCGAGCAAAGACCCGTCGCTGTTCACGGTGTTGCTGGAGGACGGCGCGGCGATGCTAGGGCTGGCCACGGCGCTGGTGGGCATTGCGCTCTCGCAATATCTGGAATTGCCGTGGATTGACGGTGCGACCTCGATTGCGATTGGGGTGATTCTGCTTAGCACGTCGCTGTTCTTATCCGTGCAATCCAAGGCACTGCTGATTGGCGAAAGTGCCGACCCTGCGGTGGACGAAGGCATTCGCGCCATGGTGGCGGCCACGGATGGGATTGAGCATGTGGCGTTGGTGATGACCCAGCATTTGGGCCCCGAAGATGTGCTGACCAATATTGCCTGCGATTTCCGCGATGCGCTGAGCGCTGGTGAAGTGGAGCAGATGATTGCGGCATTGCGCGCGCGCATTCAGGCGGCGTATCCGTCCATCACGCGGGTGTTTGTGGAAGCGCGCAGCAAAAGCGCCGCTGCCTAGTGTAGCGGGAAGCTGTAAACCAGCTGTACGGTTTCCGTGCCTGGGTTTTTGTCGCCAAGGCCTGCATTGCTGAGATGGCTGAGCGAGGCACCGATACGGTGGCCGCTTTCGAACGCATAGGACACTTCGAGTGTTTCACGGAACTCGAACCATGAACCTAAATCTTTGCTATCGCCTTGGCTGTAGGCACCTGCGAACAGGCCGGCGGTGACGACGAAGGGGGCAATGGAGCTGATGGGTAGGTCGTAGTTAAACCCGCCATAGGCATACATCGCGGCGTCTGTATTGCCGAGTGCACCGACGGTGGGGCGAAGACCATAGCCAATGTCGGCAAAGCGGTATTCGGCACCGGCAACCATTGATTGTGCACTCACGGTGCTATCGCGCGGGGTGGAGAATAGCCCGGCGTGAACGGCGATATCGCCGTTATGTTCTTCAGCCAGAGCAGTGGTTGCCAGCAGTGCCACGAGGGCGGCAGTGAGAATGCGCATGAAAAACCTTTCAAGGTGCGATAAAGCTTATCTTGTGTACTTGCGGCAAAAGGAACTGGCAATGCGTTTTCTGACATGTGGATGGTGTGTGCTGGCGATGCTTGCGCTTGTGCCCGTTGCGCAGGCTGATGAGGCGCGTGTGGCCGTGGTGGATGCGCAGATGATGCTGACACTGGAAGATGGAACGCGGGCGCAATTGATGGATATGGTCTACCCCGATATTGCGTTGGCGCGCGGCTGGATGATGCAGCATGGGGTGCAGCAATCGTTGCATTACACGCCTCACGGTGTGAACCGTTATGGCGTGCCGTTGATTCGTTCGGATATGCAGCGGCAGATGCTGCATGCGGGCGTGGCGGTTTGGTTTGCAGCGCAGGCGGTGCCGCCCGATTGGCGCGTGGCGGAAGCGGCGGCGCGAAATGCTAAACGCGGTGTGTGGGCCGAGGGTGGGCTGGTGGTTGCGGCTAAAAATGCTGCGCAGCATCGCCAGCATTTTCGCGTGGTGGAGGGAACGGTGACGCGGGTTTATGTTGCCAAGAACGCCACCTATCTTAATTTTGGCGAGGATTGGCACGAGGATTTTTCCATCACCATTTCGGGACGTGCGCGCAAGGCCTGTGCTGAACTTCTGGCGCAGATAACGCCGCACACATCGCTGCGGGTGCGGGGCATGATTTACGGCGAAAATGGTCCGATGATTCAGGTGACGCACCCTGACCAAATTGAGGTGCTGCGGTAAGCCTTCGAACTATTTCAGGGCAACCGTGGCGAACAGCAGCTCGTTACCGCGCAACACGCGGATGAGCACAAAATTGCGCCCTGCGCGCTTGGCGGCCACGAGCGCTGATTTTGCAGCATCCACCGAGGTGACGGCTGTTTGGTTCAGCTCCACGATGATGTCGCCCGCGCGCAGGCCGCGCTGTGCGGCGTCGCTGTTGCCATCGATCGCATCGATCAATACGCCGTTGATGTTGCCATTCAGGTTCAGCTTGCTGCGGATGGCGGCGTTGAGGGTGAGGAGCCGCATGCCTAGCACCAAGGATTCTTTGGCGCGTGGTGCATCTTCTGCCACGTCGTCCGGTGCGGTTTCTTTCGGCAGCGCACCGATGGTGACGCGGGTTTTTTCCTCGCGGTTTTTGCGCCAGTAGGAGACGTCGACCTTCTTGCCGATTTTGGTGTCGGCCACGTAGCGGGGCAGCTTGCGCATTTCGTCGATGTCTTTGCCATCGAATTTTAGCACGATGTCGCCAGCTTGTAGGCCACCGCGGGCGGCGGGGGCATCGGCGCTTACATCCGCCAGCAAGGCGCCACGGGCTTTGCCGAGGCCGACAGAATCTGCCAGTTCATCCGACACGGGGGCGATTTTCACGCCGAGCCAGCCGCGTTGGATTTGGCCGAATTCGCGCAGCTGGCCGATGACGGTTTTGACCATGCTGGAGGGCACGGCAAAGCCAATGCCGATATTGCCGCCGGTGGGGGAGAAGATGGCGGAGTTCACGCCAATCACCTCGCCGCGTGTGTTGAAGAGCGGGCCACCGGAATTGCCGCGGTTGATGGCGGCGTCGGTTTGGATGAAATCATCGAACGGACCGGCATTGATGTTGCGGCCACGCGCCGACACAATGCCTGCGGAGACCGAGCCACCAAGGCCAAACGGATTGCCGATGGCGATCACCCAATCGCCCACATGCAGGCTGTCGGAATCGCCGAACTTCACGGCAGTGAGGGGTTTGCTGGAGTTTACCTTGAGCAAGGCAAGGTCGGTTTTCTCGTCGCGCCCGATGATTTTGGCAGGCAGGCGGGTGTTATCTTGCAGGATGACGGTGATGGAATCCGCGTTGCCGACCACGTGGTTGTTGGTCACGACATAGCCTGAATCATCGATAATGAAGCCGGAGCCGAGCGAGTTCACTTCGCGCTGCTGTTGCTGGCCAGCGCCAAATTGTTGGCGCAGCAATTCTTGCAGCTGGCGGCCTTGTGGGGTGTTGGGGATGTTCGGGAAATCCAGAACGGGGCCAACATTTTGCGTGACCTTCTGGGTGGTGGAAATGTTGACGACCGCGGGCATTAGCGGGTCGATGATGGGGGCGAAGGAATCCGGCGGGGTGCTGTGTGCCGCAGGCGCAAGGAACAAGGTTGCCACAAGCAAGGTGAGGGTGAGTGAACGCATCGGTTTCATAATGACCTCTTTGGATGTCATGCGTGGTGAGTGCTGAGGGATGGTAGATTATGCCATATCCATGACGTGAACATGATGGATGTTATTGGTTCATTTCCTGCAGGAAGCCGTGGTCTGGCGACAGAACAACGCTGGTGTCGTTACTGTTCAGCGTCGCGCGGTAGGCTTGCATGGAGCGATAGAATTTGAAGAATAGGGGGTCGCGCCCATAGGCTTCGGCGTAGATTTTGGCGGCTTGTGCGTCGCCGTCGCCGCGGGTGATTTCGGCGGTTTTGCGGGCGTTGGCCAGAATCTCGGTGCGCTCGCGTTCGGCGGCGGCACGGATTTGGGTGGCTTTTTCTTCACCCTCGGCGCGGAAGCGCTGGGCTTCTTTGGTGAAGTTTTTGCGCATGCGCTCGTAGGTGGATTGCGAAATATCGGCCGGTAAATCCGCACGCACGATGCGTAAATCGACCAGCTCTACCCCGAAGCCTTGCACGTTGCCGCCGGCTGTTTTGCTGGTTGTTTTGGCGGTGACACCCGGTGCGGCGCTGGCTTGCGCATTCACGTTCACCTTAATTTTTTGCATGATGCTGCCACGCTCTTTCGACAGCAGATCGTTCAGCGAGTAGCCCGCGAGCACGCGGCGCATGCTGGAAAGCACGATGCTGTTGAGGCGGTTTTTCAGGTTCTCTTCGTTGCGCACGGACTGGTAGAATTGCACGGGGTCGACGATGCGGTAGCGCACGAAGGCATCAATCACTACGCGTTCATCCACGCCGGTTTCACGGTTCTTGGTAATGAACTCGGCAGGCTGCGCTTCGAATTCCAGAATGCGTTTGTCGAACATCATCACGTTTTGCACGAAGGGGAGCTTGATGTGCAGGCCTGGGGTTTTAACGACGCGGGTGATTTCACCAAATTGCAACACGAGCGCTTGGCGGGTTTGCGGCACTACGAACAAGGTGGAGGTGAGCAGCACCAATGCGGCGAAAGCGGCGATAAACAGTTTGAACACGAGGGCTTGCATGGTCGGTTTCTCCTAGCGTGTTTGTGTGGCAGCGGGCTGCACCGTGACGGTAGCGGGCACTTCTTGTGCTGCACGTGGGGTAGGAACATTTAGGGGCAGCACCGGCACGACGCCTTTTGCGGCAGAATCCACGATGGTTTTGGGCATGCCTTTGAGCACCGCTTCCATAGTCTCGAGATACATGCGGCGCTTGGTGACGTCTTTCGCTTGCACATACTCGGCATAGATTTGTTTGAAGCGCGAGGCATCCCCCGTGGAATCGGCGATGACGCGGGCTTTGTAGGCTTCGGCGTCTTCAATCATTTTTCCGGCGTCCCCTTTGGCGCGGGGGATGATATCGTTGCGATACCCTTCTGCAACCGATTCTGCGGTTTGTTTGTCCTGCTCGGCGCGTTTGACGTCTTGGAATTCATCGATCACGGGTGGGGGAACATCCGGACGGCTGAGGTTGACGGCAATGATTTCTACGCCCGCATCATAGTCGTGGAACATTTGCTGCATGAGCTGTTTGGTATCTTCGGCAATTTGCGATTGCGCGCCTGTTAGCACATCATCCAGCGTGTTGCGGCCGATGACTTCGCGCATTGCGGATTCCGCCACAGGCTTGATGTTGGCGGCAGTGTCGCGCATGTTGAAGAGGAATTTTTCGGGATGTGCGGCGTCGATTTTCCACTGCACTTCGAAGTCGATATCCACGATGTTGCGGTCGCTGGTGAGCATTAGCCCTTCGCGGTTTTGGGCGCTGCTGTCGTTGCTGCTGACCATGGCCAGTTTGGCGGTGCGGACATTGGGATTTTCTGCCGCATTGCCGCGGAAGCCAATTTCCACGCGGTTCACGCTGGTGACGGAAGGAATGGTCACTTGCTCGATCGGGAAGGGCAGGTGGTAATTCAGCCCTGGGGTGCCGATGCGATTAAACGCGCCGAAGCGCTGCACGATGCCCAGCTCGTCCGAATTCACGCGGTAGATGCCGGAGCCAAGCCAGAGCAAAAACAGGCCGCAGGCAACCACAGCGAGGGTATGTTTGGGGTCGTCGTTACTTGTTCCCATGCCGCTGCGCATGCGCTCTTGCGCATCGCGCATCAGTTTCTCGAGCGGATTATTATCGCCCGCGGGCGGCTTGCTCCCGCCGCCATTGCCATTATTTCCACCACCGCTGTTACCGCCGGTTGGCTTCTTGCCCCAAGGACTGTTCGTCATGTGCGAATCCCATTGTTTCTACTGTGCCGCTTTTATATAGAGTGCGAACCACAACGCTTCAAGTTATAACGGTGTCATGAACCAGCCAGTTAGACCGCCTTCCATCAACCATACGCCTTTGCAAGGCGTAGCGCGGATTATTGCCGTTGCCAGCGGCAAGGGCGGTGTTGGCAAATCGACCGTGACGGTAAATTTGGCGCATGCGCTGACGGCGCGGGGGCTGCGCGTGGGGATTTTGGATGCGGATATCTATGGGCCGAGCATTCCGCGCATGTTGGGGCTTGAGACCTATGTGAAGCCAGAGATTGTTGACAACCAAATGGTGCCGCCAATGGCGCACGGGATTCGCGCGATGTCGATGGCGCTGGTGACGGGGGATGAGGCGGCGGTGCTGCGCGCCCCGATGATTACCAAAGCGCTGGTGCAGTTTTTGCGACTGACGCGTTGGGCGCCGCTGGATGTGCTGCTGGTGGATTTACCGCCCGGCACGGGGGATGTGACCCTGAGTTTAACACAAAATGCCAAGCTTGATGGGGTGGTGATTGTGACCACGCCGCAGGATGTGGCGGTGATCGATGCGGATAAATGCGCAAGCGCGTTCACCAAACTGGCGGTGCCGATTTTAGGCGTGGTGGAAAATATGACCCATTTCGTGGGGCCGGCGGGAGAATTGCATCCGCTATTTGGTTCTGGCGGTGGCGAGAAGCTGGCGAAAAAATACGGCGTGCCGTTGCTGGGGCAATTGCCGCTGGACCCCGCGATTGGTGTGGCAGGTGACAGCGGAACCAATTACGCCGCGCAGCCAAACGCGACGACGGTATTTGCAGAGATTGCAGGGAAACTTTAAGCGCCGATGCTGGCTTGGAACTCGGCCCACTCGCGTTTGGTGAGGCCGCTGGTTTCCTGTGTGACCTTCTCGCCATTTAGCATGCGCTTCACGACAGCCAGTGCGGTGCGCGAGAAGCGCGCGCCGTTGAGGCGGTGTTCGTCGAACGCTTCGTAGGCGAAGGGCACCCATGCTTTCAGGATGTCGATCATCGCATCCGCATAGACGCGGATTTCGTATTGCGCGTGCGGGTCGGCGCGCAGCATGAGGAAATGCATCAGGTTATGCAGGTCAATTTTCCAGTACCACTGGGTGTAGTAGTTCAGCGTGAGGTTCATGCGGGCGAGCTCGCGCGCGACGCCGGTTTTGCTTTCGTCGATGACGTTGCCCGCTTGGTCGCAGTTCATGAGCTCTTCGTAGTGGGCGTAGGTCTGTTCGGAATCGCCCTTGAGGATTTCGAGCACGCGCGCAGATTCCGCCGCGCTGAGGGTTTGCGGGCTGCGGCCTTGGTTGTTTTGCTGCGATTGTGGGTTCAGGAATTGCGGCTCGGGGATGTAGAATTCCTTATCCAGAATGCTGTAGCGCGCGGAATATTCATTCACGTTCGCGGTGCGGTGGCGAATCCATTGGCGCGCGACGAAGATAGGGAGTTTGATGTGGAATTTGATTTCGCACATTTCGAATGGGGTGCTGTGCCAGTGGCGCATCAGGTAGTTGATGAGGCCGCGGTCTTCGTTCACTTTTTTGGTGCCTTTGCCGTACGACACGCGGGCGGCCTGCACGATGGCGGCGTCGTCGCCCATATAGTCGATGACGCGGATGAAGCCGTGGTCGAGGATTTTGATGGGCTCGTAGAGGATTTTTTCCAGCTCTGGCGAGGTGGCGCGGCGGGTTTGAAAGGTTTCGTCCATCGCTTCGAATGAAGCGGAGTCTTTCTCGACGATTGCTGCGTGTGCCATGGTGTTCCCCTTTACGAATGGTCGTGCCGCCGCATGGTAGGACGACAGGCTGGCCGCTACGTTACCTTACCCCACCCTGAGTGCAAGCGCTGTGTGGCCATTGTTCACAACGCAAAACGCCCCGCAGGTGGTGCTGCGGGGCGTGTGGATGGTTTTGATGCGCTGAGTTCAGGTTAGGAGATGTGCAAGGTTTTGGTTTTGGTGCCAATCCCTGCCACCGCAGAGGAATTCACCGAACCCATGCTGGTGTTGTTCAGCTTCACATCCTTCGCCGCCGCCTGTGCTTTCATCTGACGCGCAAAGAACTGCTCGTTATACACCGCTGCAATTGCTGGGTCTGCTTCGACGGAGTGTTTTGCAAGGGTTGGGGTAGGGTTTGCTACTGCTTCGGCAGCTTTTGGTGGATGGTGTTTATCGTAGTGTTTTGCAGCAGCATAGCCCGTGAAGAGGGATGCAACGCCACCAACGATGGTGCCGATGACTGCACCTGCAGGAACAGTGAGTGGTGCAAATGGACCGCCGCAAAGACCAAGTGCCGCACCTGTGGCTGCACATCCGCCAATAGTGGCAAGCTCCACGCCAGATTTACGCACTTCTCTATCATCGCCATCCATGTAGCCTTTCGTAAGGGTGACGGCGCTAATTGCGGGCGCGATATATGGGCTGGCGCGTCCTAGTAACTTTGATGCAGCACCAAGCATTGGCGTGCATTTTGTGGCTAGGCTGCTGACAGGACCGGTTACGCTGGCGGGCAATATCGACGCTGCCGCTTCACCTATGCGAATTGCACCGTTAGTGAGGTAGCCTGCACAGTCGCCAAGTTTGCGGCCAATGAGGCGGGTGCTGTTGAATGCACGGCTCCAGAAGCCGGTAATAGGTTTGGCGGCGTCGTCTGCGAAGGATAACACTTTCTCATTCACTACGGCATTGCGTGCAGTCGCTTTCGCAGCTTTTTCGACGGCTTTTGCTTCTTTCTCTAAGGCTTTTTCTGTCAGTTCTGCTGCAGCTTTCTCGTTTGGTGCTTTGGCACCTAGCGATGTTTGCTGACCTAGAAGAACTTTGCCCTTTGAACCCTCTTTTGCAGCCGTTGCTTTTTCCATCAATTTTTCGGATTGCTTTGCCAGCTTCTCAGCTGCTTTTGCAGGACCGCTTTTTTCACCGACCATTTGACGGGTGAAGCCTTCCGCAAAGCCCTGCGTTCCTTTCGCGGTGGCGGCGATGCCTACGGCTGTGCCCACGCCAGGATTTTCCATTGCTTCTTTGCTGTTATCGAAGCTGACTGCTTCGCGCACGGCATCGATAGAGCGTTCGGTGAAACCGTGTTTTGGTTTGTTTTTATTTGCAGCCGCTGCTTGCTCTGGCGTTTGTGGGGTGGTGCCGTCTGCGTTTTCAGGAGCAGATTTGTCGGCATCTGGCGCGGTGATAGAGGTTTCCGTGCCATCGCTGTTTTGTACGGTGCCGCCGCGTGTGAAGATACTTAGGTCTTCGCTATTAACGCCGCCGATTTCATCCAGCTTTGTCATTTCTTTTTCAACGCGCTGGTTGTCGTCATCGCGCATGCGGGATTCGAGATGCTCGCCAAAGGATTTTCCGCTGTGCCAACCTTGTTTTTTAATCCATTCGCCAATAACGGGGAGTTTTTCGAGAAGGCCAGTGGCGGCATCCAGAATCCAGAAGAAGCCAGCGCTAGCGAAGTTGCCGAAGTTTTTGCTGAACAGGCCGCTGAAGAAATCGCCAAGGCCTTCGGATTTTGGGTGGTCAAGGGCAGCGGCTTGGCGTGCGCTTGCGTAAGCGGTACCGATGGCGAGCGCGTTTTCTTTGTTCATTTCGCCGCCGCCAATTTGGTCAAAGACGCCTTTGCCTGCTTTCAGAATATTACCGATGAACTCGAACGGAACTTTCGCACCGTTGATAACATTGCCTGCTGCATCTAACGCGCCCGAACCTGGAATGGAGATATCGCCAGCCAGCGAGCCCCAGATGTTCGATACTTCGTCGCTGATGCCAGAAGTGGTTTTACGTGTGCCATCGATGAGGCTTGCAAGCACGCCGCGGTCTGCTTCGTTTAGGGCAAGAACTTTGCGGTAGGTCATCGCCAAGCCTGCGACTTGGTCGGCCATTTTTTGGTATTCGGGGGTCAGGGTTTTTGCGCCGGCGGGGGCTGCGACCAAGTCACCGTCTTCGTCGATCGTGAAGAGTTTCCCTGCTTTGTCGCGGTAAGCGTAGGCCATTACGTCGCGGCGGCGCTCTTCGGCGAGTTGTTCGGGGGTGAGTTTGGTTTCGTTGCTCATTGTAGTCTCCTTGATAGTTTCACCTTATCAAAGATTCATGACAGTTTGATGACGGTTGGGCGGGATAATGATGACATATTTGTGACAATGTGGGTGGTGGGCGACTGTTTGATTGGTGGAATTTGTGTTTGTGGTGGGGAGCCCTCACCCTAAATCCGCGTGGCGGATTTAGACCTCTCCCGAGGGAGAGGTGAAGGTGGAGTGCTGGAGGTTATGGCGCGTTAGCGCACATAAAAAAAGCAGCCGAAACGGCTGCGAGTGGGGGGATTCTGTTGCCCAGCTCCCCCCGGGCTGCGTTTACGAGCTAGAGCTCGTCAGGCCACACTAAGCGGCGAGACGGGCTGCTACGACGTTGTTGTCGTTAGCTGCAACGAGTGCTACGTTGTCGTTTGCACTTGTAGATTTGATCCGATCAGGGGAGATCACCCCCGGCAAAGACGATGTCTTTATTGCGGTTGTCGATGCTAATTCAGGCCCGCAAAACCACCGAATTCAGTAGCTTTGTGGACCTGCCGGGCTCTGCCCCCGGGTCCAATCCGACTATTCCACGTCGCGTTTATCACCATAGTTACCTTGCGGTAACGGTTGTAGTGTAGCTTGAAAGCTGCGGCGGCGCAAGGTTTGTCTATGGTGGGCGCTGCGCGCGGAAGGGGGCTTGCCCCCCTTCGCAACGCTTACCCTGCCGCTGCGCGGCTCGCGCGGAGCGGCAGGGTAATATTATTCGTTGCGGCTTCGCCGCGGTGGGGCGGGCCCCCACACCCCTCCTTCGCTGCGCTCGGGCTCGCCATGGGAGGCTACGCAAGATAATCGCAGGCGGTTGGAATATATTAAGAATGTGCCGGCGACGCCATTTAGCCGCGTAGGCCGTAGGCCGAGCCGCGTAGCGAGGGGGGGCGGTAGCGGGGGCGGGACGCCCCCTGCGGCGCAGCCGCGAATTAATAAACATGTGCTCGACTCTACCTGCGAAGCAGGCTATAACGAGCACATGGCACATGAAACAATAGACTACCCAAGCATGATTGACAGCGCGATGCGCCACGTGGTGCGCGATGCGTTGATGCATGTCGATAAATTCGGCCTGCCTGGGGAGCATCATTTCTTCATTTCGTTCCAGACGAATTATCCTGGGGTTTCCATCTCGCCGCAGCTGAAGAGCCGCTATCCTGAGGAAATCACCATTGTGGTGCAGCACCAGTTCTGGGATTTGAAAATTACCGACAAGCAATTCTCCATCATGCTCAGCTTCAACAACATCCCCGAAAAACTGGTGGTGCCGTTCGATGCGCTGACGGCATTTGCCGACCCAAGCATTAAGTTTGGTCTGCAGTTCCATGGCAAGCCCCATGCGGGCTCCGTTGGGGTGAAGGAAGAATCGGTCGCCTGCCCAGCAACGGGCCGCACGGGCAACGAAAAACCGCCTATGGCCGCCTTTGAAGAAGACGCCCCCACGGAAGAAAAATCCGGCGCGGCGAATGACGAGAAAGTGATCTCGCTGGAAGCTTTCCGCAAGCGCTAGGCGCTTACTTGGTTTTAGCCATTCCAGTTCTTTCTAAGTCTATTTCTGGTTTTATCGTTTCTAGAATAGCTTGCTTGAGTGCTAAGGCTGCATTTTTCAAAGCAATTAAATCTGAATTATCGCCTTCGTAATTGGAATAATGATCAATAGTATGTTTTGATGCGACTTTACCTAGGTGATAATGATATTCGTAAAATGCATCCCTGCTTAATTGTTCTACATCACGTGGTGGGTTCGTGCCATCGGCACGTGCTTTCAATGGATTCAGTAAGTCCGCAAAGGGAGGAAACTGTCGTTGATCTTTCTCGCGTGTTTCTATGGGAACAACCGTATTACTAGCATCACACAGCTCATCAAAGCGCTCCAAAATGGTCTTCGCCTGTTCTTGGCTTATGCTAGTTAATTCTGGCCAAGATTCATCATTCAAGAAAGATTTGCTGCCGCCCCTGAAACCGTAACCCTGCCAATTCACCATTTCGCACCTCTCGTATTGTTGCCTATTTTATATCATTATAGCAGTGTTAACTGAAGTATTAATCAATTCTTCATTTGGCACAGCCCAATTTCCTAATAAGCAATGATAACATCTAAAAGTTAATCAAATATTAAATTGTAAGCGATTTTAGCACATCAGATTCATTTTTTTCAATGTACTTGATGCTATAGCCGCGTTGTTGAGAAGCTTTCCGTAAGCGCTAGGCGCTTAGGATTTTTTGTTCAGCACAGCGTTAATTGCCGTATAGAGCGGCGTGGCGAGCGCTGAGGAACCTTGGTCTTTTTCCATCTCCTCGTTTAGCGCTTTTATGTATTTTTGTAGATCTTCAAAGTCGCTGTTATCCACGCTGCGTGGTTTTCCCTCTGCGTTCAACCCTGTTGCGATGAGTTTTAGGCTTCTTAGCACACGCGCCATTGCCTCGGCGGTTTCATGCGGTTGGGCCTTGTCTAACTCCAGCATGGTTTTTGTAAACGCGGCATTGGGCTCTTGTTTCGCGCGGCGGCCAGTGTAGTGATCGAGCATTGCTTGTGCAGATGATTTGCCGCGCTTTTTATTGCGCAGTAAAGTATCGAGTTTCTCACCATTGATGGCGATGTCGCCAAGAGAATCTGGCGCCAAGAATGTGCGCTGGGCGGGCTTGCGGGCGCGGATGACGAGCTCGGGGACGGGGAAGCCCGCGACGTTGTAGCTGCCAACGCAGCGGGTGAAGTCCACCTCGAACCCTGCATATTGCAGGATGCGAACCCACTCGTAACGCGAGCGTTGGCTGCCTAGGGTGGTAGGGTAAAACACATCGTCGATGCCGAGGATGGTGGCGGCGTAGGGGTTTCCTTCAAGTCTATCTTCGCGGGTTCCGCCCATGAAATCTTCGGTGATGAGGATGACGCCATTTGGCTTCATCACGCGTTTGAGTTCGCTCAGGAAATGGTCGAGCTCGGGGGATTCTTTCTCTGGCGTGCCCGAGGGCGGTTCTACATGGTGCAGCACGCAGTTGAGGGTGGCGATGGCGACGGAGTTGTCTGCGTAGGGCATCTGGTCGCCGTCGTAGGTTTTTACGAGCGGGTGTTTGCCGCTGCGGAAGTCGTGGGAGGGGTGGCCATCGGTCGGGAGGGTTTGCGGTAAATCGAGGCCTGATATGTGGCGGTGCTGCATGGTGGGGTCCTGTGCCAACAGATGGGGCAACAGGCCAGAGCGGGTACCGATATCGACCAGTGGCCCCTCGGGTGCGTCGAACATCAGGGGGGTGAGGGTTTTGGCGAGATGTTGGGCGCGGGCGGTTTCTTTCTGAATATAGAGTTCGGGCGTTTGTTCCAGCGGGCGGCCCTTTTTTTGCTCGGTTATCAGCCAGAGCGGCGGGGTGAGGCTGGTGAGGTCTAGGTTCATATCGCTTTTTGCGGCATCCATCATGGCGGCGTGGTCGGCGGCTAGCTGGGCGGCGCGGGCGCGTTCGGCGTCGTTTACCAAATGGTCTGGCCCCAGGCGCGCCATGGCCGTATTCACCAGCGCCGTGCTAAGGGCGAGTGGGTCGCGTTCGGGGGTTGGTAAAGCAAGTGACATCCTCCCAGTATAGCGCTAGAAAATGCTTATGTTTGTGAAGGTTCTATGACAATTGCGATGCTGATTGAATTTGCCCAGACCGCTGCGAAGCTTGGCGAAGTGCCGATTGCGGCCTGTGTGGCGGCGGGGGATGGCACGGTGCTTGCCATGGCGCATAACGAGGTGGAGATGCGCGGGCAGGCCACGGCGCATGCGGAAATGCTGGCGATTCAGAAGGCCTGCGCGGTGCGCGGCAGTAAGTATCTTGAGGACTGCACGCTTTATGTGACGCTGGAGCCCTGTGCGATGTGCGCGCAGGCGGCCTCGCTTTCGAAGCTGAAGAAAGTCGTGTTCGGTGCGTTCGACCCCAAAGGCGGCGGGGTGGAGCATGGCGCGCGGGTGTTTGGCCAACCCACCTGCCACCATGCGCCGGAGGTGATTGGCGGCGTGATGGCCGAAGAATGCGGCCAGATGCTGACGGAATTTTTTAAGGCGCGGCGCTAGCGACGTGAACATGGCGATCTGCGTCGTCGTTGGTGGTGCTCGGTCAGTTACCCCGTCCTTCGACGGGGCAAGCCTTCGGCGCTGCTACGCGCCTTCCCTGCGCTCAGCAACTCCTAGCATCTCATCCATTTTGACGCCGCTTAAGAAGAGAGCGAAGGCTTGCACTTGTAACCCAACACGCGTAAAAACTGCTGGAACATCTAATTAAAAGGACTGCCCATGTCTGGTGAATATGCATTTGTGATTAAAGGCCTTACGAAAACCTATCCCGGTGGGAAGACGGTATTGAAGGACATTTGGCTTTCGTTCTTCCACGGGGCGAAGATTGGTATTGTGGGGCATAACGGCTCGGGGAAATCGACGCTGCTCAAGATCATGGCGGGCAAGGAGAAGGAATTTAGCGGCGAAGCATTTCCGGCGAAGAATTTGAAGGTCGGTTATCTGGAACAAGAACCAAAATTAGATGAGACGCGAAGCGTCCTTGAGAATGTGATGGAAGGCCTCAAGGAGAAGCAGGCGATTGTCGATCGTTATAACGCGGTGATGGCCGATTATAGCGACGAAGTGGCGGACGAAGCGGCGACGCTTCAGGACCAGATGGATAATTTAAACCTGTGGGATTTGGAGCGCGAGGCCGAACTGGCGATGGACGCGCTGCGCTGCCCCCCTGCGGATGCGGATGTGACCAAAATCTCGGGCGGTGAGAAGCGGCGAGTTGCACTCGCAGCCTTACTTTTAAGTAAACCTGACATGTTATTGCTGGATGAGCCCACCAACCATTTGGATGCGGAATCCGTGGCGTGGTTGGAGAATTTCCTACGCAATTACGCAGGCACGGTGGTGATGGTGACCCACGACCGTTACTTCCTCGATAATATTACGAAATGGACGCTGGAGCTGGACCGCGGCGAAGGCAAGCCGTTCGAGGGAAATTATTCGAGCTGGCTGGAGAAAAAGGCCAAGCTGCTGCGTCAGGAAGCCAAGGAAGAATCTGCCCGCGCGAAGGCGATGGAAGAGGAATTGGAATGGGTGCGTAGTTCGCCGAAAGCCCGTCAGTCCAAGTCGAAGGCGCGCCTTAAAGCGTATGAAACCATGGTGGCGGAGCAATCCGAGAAGCGCACGACGACCGCGCAGATTGTCATTCCCGCAGGGCCGCGCCTTGGCCAGCAGGTGATTGAGGTGACCGATTTGAAGAAATCTTTCGGTGACCGGATGCTGATTGATAACCTCACCTTTAGCCTGCCTCCTGGGGGCATTGTGGGGATTATCGGGCCAAACGGCGCGGGGAAGACCACGCTGTTTCGGATGATTACGGGCAACGAGAAGCCCGATGCAGGCAGCTTCAAAGTGGGCGAGACGGTGAAGTTAGGTTACGTGGACCAAAGCCGCGATGCGCTGAATGACAAGAAAACCGTGTGGGAAGAAATCTCCGAAGGTGCCGATGTGATTGAGCTTGGCAAAATGACAATGAAGAGCCGCGCCTATTGCTCGGCCTTTAACTTCAAGGGCTCGGATCAGCAGAAAACCATTGGCATGCTTTCGGGTGGGGAGCGCAACCGCGTTCACCTTGCGAAGATGCTGAAGACGGGCGCGAATGTGCTGCTGCTGGATGAACCAACCAACGATTTGGACGTGGAAACCTTGCGCGCGCTGGAAGATGCGCTGCTGGAGTTTGCGGGCTGCGCGGTGGTTATCAGCCACGACCGCTGGTTCCTTGACCGTGTGGCGACGCATATTCTGGCGTTTGAAGGCGATTCCCATGTGGAATGGTTTGAGGGGAACTTCGCCGCCTATGAGGAGGACAAGAAGCGCCGCCTTGGCGAGGATTCTGTAGTGCCGAAGCGGATACGCTACAAAAACCTGCTGGCGGCGTAAAGCCTAGGGTTGTCATAAAATATTCATACTTCTTATGCGGTTTTTCTTCTACATGAGGAAAAGACGAAGGAGAGTGGTATGGCCAAAATTTATTATGAGTTGCCGCTAAAGGGTAAATTGATTCAGGAGTTAACGTCTGATGAGCTGTGCCAGCAGCGTGATGCGTTCTCAAAATGGGTGACCCAGCAGACAGTGAAAATTGGCAATGAAGATAAGCCATTTTTGCACGCGTTTAAGGTTGTGATTCAGCATAAATTGCAGAACGTAAACTTTAGTGATGAGCAGGCGGCCGAGGCCGAAGCGCTGCTAAATAGAGGCTTCCGCTTTTCGGATGAGAAGAAAGAACACCATCAGCCGCATAAGGTGCCTAAAAAGCATGATGGCCCAACGGGACATGGTGCAGGACGTGGGCGCAAATAATCGACAACAGATGCCGCGCAGTGCAGAGGGGTAAGCATGATTAAAACGGATAAAATTAAATTGCCGAAAGGGGTGTCTTTTCGTGATTTGACGCTGGAGGAATTGCGTGATGTGCGCGATGCCTTTGTGCGCAAGGTGGAGCAGCTGTCTACTAACGGCAGAAACTCAGCAGAAGAACAGCGCAAAACGCTGATTAAGCTTATTAATCACCTTGACCCTAAAAGCGCAGAAACATTGACAGAAAAGGAATATGGCAAGGCCATTTCTACGCTGGAAAATGGATTCAAGTGGTCGGAAAAGGAAAGCACTAAGCCCATCTATAAAGGCGGTGAGAAGCAAAGTAGGAGCTCGGGTAAGCAGCGCTGGTAGCTAGCGCGATGCGACCTGGTTGCGCAGGGCTTCGGTCAGGCCATCGATGCCTTTTTGGTCGATGATGCTGGAGAACTCCGAACGCTGGGTGGAGAGCAGGCTTACGCCTTCGACCACGATGTCCATGATTTTGTAGCTGCCGCCATTGGCGCGTAGGCGATAATCCACCAAGAAGCTCTGGCCGTTTGGATCGGCGATTTCCATGGTCACGATGTTGGCGTTACCTTCCGCGCGGGACTGTTTCAGCGTGTAGGTTTGGCCAGAGTAACGCGCCAAGCGGCCTGCATAGTTCTTCAGGATGAAGGGTTTGTAGGCAGCGATGTAGGCCGATTGCTGGGCAGGGGTTGCCGCGCGCCAGTTTTTGCCGACCACGAATTTCGCGATGAAGTCCATGTCCACCTTATCGGTGAAGAGCGCTTCGATTTTCGCGGTTTTGGCGGATTTATCGAGCGCGCTGTCCTTGGCAATGGCCAGCACTTGCGAGGCCAGCCCATCGATAAAGTTCGAGGCAGGACTGCCCGCATGTGCGGTTGCTGCGAAGCAAAGCGAGGCGAGTGCGCCCAACCAAAAACGTTTCATGGTCATTCCTACTTAGTTGCTGCCATCCAGCATGCCAGTATCGCTGTTGCGGTTGCCGATTTGGGCCGCGCGGAGCTGGCTGTAGATGCTGCGGAAGCTTGCGTATGGATCCAGCGACGAGCTGTTGATGTCGTCGATTGGGTCGATCAGGCGCTCGCGCACAACCAGTGCACGGGTGCCGGCGAGCACGAGGGCATCATCCGCCTCGAGGTAGTAGTAGAGCGGGTGGCTGTAAACGTCGGCAACCATACCAACGGTGTCGCGCAGGTTCGATGGCCCGAGGATTGGAAGCACGATGTATGGGCCAGAGCCTACGCCCCATGCGCCCAGCGTTTGGCCGAAATCTTCGGTGCGGGCTTTGAGGCCTGCTTCTGCGGCCACATCATGCAAGCCAGCAAGACCGACGGTGGAGTTGATCACGAAGCGCCAGAAGCTGGTTACGCCTTGCGTTACGTCGCCCTGAAGGAGCGAGTTCAGCATGTTGATAGGTTCAAACAGGTTGTCGGTCGCGTTGCCGATGCGGGTGCGGATTGGCTGTGGCGTTACGTAACGGTAGCCCGAAGCCACAGGACGGAACACGTAAGAGTCGAACACCTGATTGAAGGCGAACACCGCACGGTTAAATGGTTCGATGGGGTCGCTGATGGTTTGTGGGGCAGCAGCAGCCACTGGTTTTTTCTTGGCGGGAGCGGCCGTAGCGGCGCTTGCGGCGAATACAACGCACGCAACCAGTGGGAGGAATTTTTTCATCATCGAATGCGACATAACATCTACTTTCATTTAAAAATCATACAACGGATAGCCAAATACAGTGCGTGGCATTACCATTTCCTATAACAAATGCTAGCAGGAATGCATGAATTTTTTCTTAATGCTCTGCGAGGTGTGAATAACCAGCCACACGCCTTGTAGGTTGACAGCGCGCCAGATTTCGCCTTTGTTTCTGGCGGTGGCAGGGAAAAACGGCTGCCAAGACCAAATGGCAAATATTTGCCATTGTTGCTTTTTTACAACAGGAGTTGCCGTTGAGCATGTTTGCCTCGATCCCTAAGATTTCTGCGCATGACACGGAGATGCTGCAGGCATTGCGTGAGCTTTATGGCACAAAAACCCCTAGTGTTTCGTTCGAGTTCTTCCCCCCCAAGACGGATGAGGCTGAAGAAGCGCTTTGGAAGGTGATTGGCACGTTAGCGCCCCTCAAGCCGTGGTTTGTCTCGGTGACTTATGGCGCGGGGGGCACAACGCGAGAGCGCACCCACGCAACGGTGACGCGGATTAAGCGTGAAACGGAACTGCACCCTGCGGCGCATTTGACCTGCCTTGGCCACAGCAAGGAGGAGATTGATGCAATTGCTGACCGCTACTGGGAGGCGGGGATACGCAATCTGGTGGCACTGCGGGGCGATTTGCCGAAGGATGCGCCTGCGGAATTGAAAAGCGGCTATCACTATGCCGACCAGTTGGTGGAAGCGCTGAAAAAGCGCCATGATTTTGATATATCCGTGGCGGCGTACCCCGAGGCACACCCCGAAGCGCGCAGCATGGACGATGATATTGACCATCTGAAACGCAAGCTGGATGCGGGTGCCACACAGGCGATTACGCAGTTCTTCTTCGATGTGGATGTGTATCTGCGGTTTGTAGAAAAATGCCGTAAGCGGGGGATTGATAACGAGATTATCCCCGGAATTCTGCCGGTGACGAATGTGGCGCAGCTGAAGCGGTTTGCGGCGATGTGCGGGACGAATGTGCCGCAATGGCTGGATAAGCTGTTTGAGGGGCTGGACGAAAAACCGGAGTTGCGCAATTTCATTTCGGCCATGGTGGCGGCGGAGCAATGCCGCATGCTGATGCTGGCGGGGGTAACGAACTTCCACTTCTATACGCTCAACCGCGCTGATTTAACGCTGGCTATTTGCCATATTTTGGGTGTGCGTACATAAGCGGCGAAGCCGCTACGAAACTAATAGTCGTCGCCGCGGATGATTTTGATGACGACGCGGCGGTTCAGGTTCTGGTTGGCGGGCAGCGGGTTGCCTGCCGAGTCTTGATTGGGTGCTTTGGGTTGCGTGTCGCCCACCCCAACGGCGCGCAGTTTTGCAGCAGGAAAGCGCTGGGCGATGAGGTAGCGTACTACATTTGCGGCACGCGCGGAAGAAAGCTCCCAGTTTGATGGAAACTGAGCGGAGGCGATGGGCGAATTATCGGTATGGCCGACAATTTCGATCACAACATCTTGCCCTGAAAGCGCTAGAATTTCTTGTGCGACCATTCGCAGCATGGGCAGAGCCGTGCTCGAGAATTTCGCGGAACCGACTTCGAAGAACGCACTGGAGGCGAGCTCTACATCCATGCCGTGTTCATTCTGGGTGGCGACGATGAATTGGTCGTATCCGTTTTTGGCAACGGCGAGTGTTAGCTCTTTCTTGACGCTATCGGTGGCATCTACGCGCGGGACGGCATCGTTGTAAAACCCTTGTTCGCGCAGGGATGCGGTGACGTTTTCCATCAGCTTTTTTGAATCGGGCGAGGAGAGGGCGAACATGAGGATGAAGAAACTCATCAGCAGCACGCACATATCCGCGAAGGTGATGAGCCAGCCTTCGTCTTCCGCTTCTATTCTTTTGTGGTGCAGGGGTCGCATTAGGCCGACGCAACAGGGTTAGGCATGGCGGTGTATTGGCCGCGCAGCTGGCGGTCGATATCGAAATGGTTTTCGGGTTCGAGGTAGGAGTTCAGGCGGTCCTGCATGAAGCGTGGGGATTTTTTATCGGCGAGCATGAGCAGGCCTTCCACCACCATCAGGTTACGGAAGCGCTCGGTCTCTTCTTTCTGCATCAGTTTGTTGGCGGCGGGGATGAACACCATCCGCGCGAAGAATACCCCGTAGAGTGTGGCGACAAGGGCGAGAGACATGCCAGAGCCGACTACGGCGGCCAAATCCTTAGAGCCGCCACCCAACTGATTGAGGATGGCAACAAGGCCGACCAATGTTCCGATCATCCCGAAGGAGGGGGCGCTGGCACCCATGTTGCGCAACACTTGCACAGGGGCGGTTTTATGTTCGAAGCCCGATTCTACGGCGGTTTCCATCATCGCCCGCAAGTCGGCAGGGGGGTGGTTGCTGACGGTGAGCTCCATGCAATATTTCACTACGGGGTCGTTGGTGGCGACGGATTTGATTTCACCTTCCAACGCCAGCACGCCGCGCTGCTGAACGAGGTAGCTCCATTTAATCAGGCGCATGATTTCGGTGTTGAGGCCTTCGCGGGTGGATTTGGGTTTTTTCACCATCCAGCCAATGGCTTTGAACGCGGTGATGACGTCGCGGCTATGGTAGCCCATGAAGGCAGCGGCGGTGGAGCCGCCAAACACGATGAGCAGCGCCGGTAGATCCAGATAGATGGCGGGGTTGCCTGTGGCGTGGGCGATAGCGGCGGTGATGAGCAATAGGCCGAAGATAACGCCGAGCAGGGAAGAAAGGGACATGGCACACCATTGTAATTTGTTATTTCTGCCGATAGTATACGTGCCATGAGCGAGAAACAAGTACCTATCATTGGCTTCACCTTGGATTACGAGGAGGCAGGCGGTTACTCGAAATATCCGTGGTATGCGCTTCGGGATAACTATACGGGCAGCATCGCGCGCCATGGCGGGGCGCCCATTGCGTTGCCGCACGAAGTATCGGCGGTGGAGGCCTACCTTAACGCGATGAGCGGCCTGATTATCACGGGTGGGAATTTTGATGTGCCGCCGGAGATGTATGGCGACAGCACGGTGCACGCGAAGGTGACGACCAAGCCGCGCCGCAGTGAATTTGAGTGGGCGATTACCAAAGGCGCGTTGGCGCGCAAGATGCCGATTCTTGGCATTTGTGGCGGGCAGCAATTGTTGAATGTGATTCTGGGCGGCACGTTGATTCAGCATATTCCCGATGTGGTGCCGAATGCATTGGCGCACGAGCAGCCCAACCCGCGCCACGAAGTGGGGCACGAGGTGGCGATTGTGGCGAACACCAAGCTCTACGAAATTATCGGCAAGCCCTCGGCGGCGGTGAATAGTGCGCACCATCAGGCGGTGGCCACGGTGGCGGCGGGAGTGGTGATTAACGCTCGCGCGCCCGATGGGGTGATTGAAGGGATTGAATATCCCGCGCATCCGTTTTGCCTTGGGGTGCAGTGGCACCCTGAGTTTGAAATCACCAAAGCCGACAGCGCGATTTTCACCGCGTTCATGGATGCGGCAAAGGCGTATCAGCCATCATGACGACAGAGCGTATTGCGAAGTTTTTATCGGCGGCGGGGGTGTGCTCGCGACGCGATGCCGAGCGGATGATTGCCGAGGGGCGCGTGGCGGTGAACGGTGCGGTGCTGAGCACGCCTGCGACATTGGTGGGTGCGGCTGACGAAATTCGTGTCGATGGAAAAAAGATTAAACAGAAATCACGCCTCCCACGTATGTGGGTGTATCACAAGCCGGCGGGTCTGGTGACGAGCCATAAGGACGAGAAGGGACGCCAAACGGTGTTCGACCATTTGCCGAAGGATTTGCCGCGGGTGATTTCCATCGGGCGGCTGGATCTGGACAGTGAAGGGTTGCTGCTGTTGACCACCAGTGGTGCGCTCAGCCGCGCGATGGAGCTGCCGAAGAATGCGCTTGCGCGCACGTATCGCGTGCGAATTCGCGGCTTGCCGATGGAGACGCATTACCAGCAAATGGAACGCGGCGTGCGGATTGATGGGGTGGAATATCAGCCGATTGAGGTGGTGCCCGAGCGCATGAAAGATGGCCGCAACCAATGGCTGCGCGTGACGTTACGCGAGGGGAAAAACCGCGAGATACGGCGAATTTTTGAGCATTTCGATTTGCCAGTGAGCCGCCTGATTCGGGTAGCGTATGGCGAGTTTGAGTTGCAGGATTTGCCCGTGGGCGAGGTGGCGGAAGTGCCGCAGGCGATGGTGACAACATTAATGAAAAAGCTGGGAGTCGCGTAATATGCGGATTATTGCCGGACAGTATAAGGGGCGCAAATTGGCGACGCCTGCGAATGATGCGATTCGCCCGACCTCCGACCGCACGCGCGAATCGGTGTTTAATTTGCTGATGCATGGGGCGTATGCGGGCGAGGCGATTATTGGCAAGCATGTGGTGGATCTATGTTGCGGCACAGGCGCGATGGGGCTCGAGGCATTATCGCGCGGGGCGCGGATGGCGACGTTTATCGACATGAACAAGCACGCGCTGGAGCTGGCGAAGGCGAATGTGCTGCATTGTGGCGCCAACGCAGCGGCGCAGTTTGTGACGGCGGATGCGACGCGCCTGCCTGCCGCGCGCGAGGCGGCAGCGCTGGTGTTTATGGACCCGCCCTATGACGCGATGATTCTGCCGCAGGCCTATGCAGGCTTGCGCGCGGGCGGCTGGCTCGTGCCGGATTCACTGCTGGTCTATGAACAGTTTTTTGCGACGCCGACCATGGAACTGGAAGGCGCGGAGCTGATTGACGAGCGCAAATACGGCAAAGCGAAAGTGCTGGTTTATCGCGTGAACTAAGGCTTAAGCGCCGCGGCCTTTGCCTTTTCCGGCGGATTGCTGCATGGCGTTTTCGACGAATTTACCGGCGAGATTCATGCCCATTTGGTTGAGGCGCTTGATGGTTTCTTTCGCTTCTTCATACACCGCGAGCTGACCGGTGGCGTAATGTAAATGCGCGGTTTCGATGTGTTTTTTTTCCTTATCCAGATTGCTTTGGATGAGGCCGAGTGTTTCGAAGATTTTTTGTTTCTCTGCCGCGCTGACGGTTTTGCGCGAGAGGGTTTCTTGCAGCCGTTCGCGCAGGTCGTCGCGCTCCACATGCATGATTTCTTCCATTGCTTGCGCGTTCGTAATTTTGCCAGCGGCGAGTTGTTGAATGACCTGCTCCAGCAGCGCTAAATCTTCCACCGCGCCGTCAATCACATCGACGCGGGACTGATAATTGCGGTCGGCGATTTGGGCGAAAAGGGCGGCGAAGAAGACGGTGTAATCGCGGTAAAGTGCGACGATTTCGCTGCGCACAGATTGGGGCGGAAGCTTGAGTTGCGAAGCGCCCGCTTCGCCTTTTTTGACGAGCGCTGACCCAGCCGATTTTTCCGTCGCGCGGTTGATGCGGCCTACGGGCTTATCCTGAATGATGCGCAGCTGGCCGATGTCGTAGGCCAGATGCTCGACAGAAAGGCGTGAGTTTTTGGCATAAATATCCGCCTCGCCCGAGGTGAGGGCGCGCACGGCATCATGAAAATGTTCGATGCGCGGGCGCATATCGCCTTCATGCAGACGGATGTGCCATTCGGTCTCGATCGGCAGAATCTGGGCGTATTTGCCCGACATCAGCTCCACGATTGCCACTTGTTCTCTGCCGTCAAACGTCATCTATCTGCCTTTATGCGTGATTCGTCATTGCGAGGAGCGTAGCGACGTGGCAATCCAGCAGTAGGAAATAATCTGCGCCACAGATGTGGCGCGCTGGATCCTCACGGGCTTTGCCCTCAGGATGACGGAGTCGTATCGTGATAGAGGCTAACACACAAAATAAAACGCCACAAGGCGCAGCCTTGGCGGCCTTGTATGTGCATTGGCCGTTTTGCAAAAAGAAATGCCCGTATTGCGATTTCAACTCGCATGTGCGCGAGGGGGTGGACCACCGCGCGTGGCGCGAGGCGCTGCTGAAGGAGCTGCGCTACTGGCATCAGCGTGCGCCTGAGGTTGCGATTGGCAGTATTTTCTTTGGCGGGGGCACGCCTTCGCTGATGGAGGTAGAAACGGTGGCGGCGGTGATTGCTGAGGCGAAGGCGCTGTGGCCAGCGATGACGGATTGCGAAGTGACGCTGGAGGCGAACCCGACCTCGGTGGAGGCGCAGAAGTTTAAAGAATTTGCGGCGGCGGGGGTGAACCGTGTGTCGCTGGGGGTGCAGTCGCTGAAGCCTGAATCGCTGGCGTTTCTGGGGCGCGAACACAGTGCCCGTGAGGCGCTGGATGCCATTGAAATTGCTGCGCAGCATTTTGCGCGTTATTCGTTCGATTTGATCTATGCGCTACCGAACCAAACGCCTGCTGCGTGGGAGGTGGAGCTTAGGGAAGCGCTGCAATATGCGCGGGGGCATCTCTCGCTTTATCAGTTGACGATTGAGCAGAACACGGCGTTTCACCATGCCTACCATGTGGGCAAGGAATTCGTTCTGCCGGAGGAAAATTTGGCGGCGGATTTATATGCGCTGACGGGGCGCATTATGGAAGCGGCGGGCATGCCTGCCTATGAGATTTCGAACTATGCGGCGGCGGGGCAGCAGAGCCGCCATAACCTTAGCTATTGGCGCGGGGATATGTATTTTGGTGTTGGCCCAGGGGCGCATGGGCGGGTGGATGTTGCGCAGCAACGCTACACCACGCGCAATCTGAAGTCACCAGAGCGGTGGTTAGATTCGGTGCAGCAGGTGGGGCATGGGCTGGAGGAAGAAACGCTGTTGGATGTGGCGGAGCGCGCGGAAGAAAAGCTGCTGATGGGACTCAGGCTGTGCGAAGAAGGTGCGCGGTTTGACCGGTTTCAGGCGGATGAGAAGGCCTATCTGGATGCATTATGGTGCGACGGGCGTGTGCAGCAATTTTGCGGTATGGGGTTGCTTGAAGCAACGGATGAAACCCTGCGCGCCACCGCACAAGGGCAGCTTGTGCTGAATAAAGTGATTGAAGAGCTGTTGGCCTGATCTACGCGCGCCACATGGCGTGTTGGTGGGGGGCGGCGGGATTAAATGCTGCAATGGTTGCTGCGGTTGGTGGGGGAAGATGGCCTGCAGCAATATCGCGCACGAGCTGCATTTGCAGGGGCAGAATATCGCTCAGTGCATAACGCGAGACGATGGTGTTGCGCGCGGCGCTTCGTAGGGCGGCGTTGCCATCGGGTGATTCCAGCAGATGGTTTAGTTTGGCGGCTACTTCTTCGGGCGAGAAGAAATCGGCCAGTAGGCCGTTTTCGCCATCCGTTATTACCTCGGCCACAGGTTGGGTGCGTGAGCAGACCATGGCGGCGCCGCAGGCCATGGATTCCAGCATCGACCACGAGAGAACGAACGGCATGGTGAGGTATAGCTGTGCGGCGGCGAGCTGGATGAGTGTCATCAGCTCCGCATAGGGCACGGTGCCGATGAAATGCATGCGGTCATGCGGGAGGTTGGTTTTCTCCAGCCAGATTTGGCGGTAGGTTTTTTCGCCTTCGGGGCGTTTGCCGTAGCTCACATTGTCGGCACCGACGGCGATGATGTGGCAGTTGGGGCGCTGTTTGAGCAGAATTTCGGCGGCTTGCATGAAGGTGGGGAAGCCGCGATACGGCTCGAAATTGCGGGCGATGTAGAGCACCACTTCATCCCCCGCGCGGAAGGTTTTGCCGTTTTTTAGTGTGTAGGAAGCGCTGGGGTTGGGCACGCAAATGTCGGTGTCGATGCCCTCGTGCAGCACGCTGATTTTATGGCGGAACTCGGGCGGGTGCACGCTCCATTGCCAGAAGGTTGGGGAGATGCCCCAGTCCATCGCTTCGAGGTTCAGCAGGTTGGTGGCGTTTTTGATGCGCACGCGGGCGAGGTCGTCATCCGTCAGGGGGGTGTCGAACCCGACATCCGCACCGGTGGAGCGGTAATAGAATTCGCAGAAGCTGAGGAGTTTTGCTTGCGGGAAAATGTCCTTCACGAACAGCGCATCGCCCCAACCCGGGTGGGCGACGATGACATCCGGCACGAAGTTGCGCTTGGTTTTTAGCTCGTTGCACACGCGCCAGACATGCTGGCCTTGCACCACGGCTTGTGTGCTGTTGAACAGGTAGCGGTGGCTTGGTGGTGGGGCTTTTTCGGCAAGCTGGTAGGTGGCGCGAATGACGCCTGCGATGGCCGCGGTTTTATGCTTGGTGATGAAGTAAATCTCATGCCCTTTTTCCGCCCCAAAGGCGCGCGCCAGATGCTTGTACTGGCCCGGCATATTGGGATGGATGAAAAGGATTTTCATCCCTTACACCTGCGCGACGGCGGTCTCTTTCGCGACCAGAGCACGGCTGCGGTTGGCGTTGTAGATGGTGCTAAAGAGAATGATCATCGCGCCCGCGAACGTATAGCCATCGATTACTTGGTTATAGACCGCATAGCCCAGCACGGTGGAGAACAGCAGCGAGGTGAAGTTCAGCGGGATGAGCACCATGAACGGCACTTTGGAAATGGCTTTGGCCACGTATACCTGCTGCAAATAGGCGATGACGCCGATGAGGGTGAGCCAGAACCAGCCCTCAAGCGATGGCCAGACCCAGTGCGAAATGCCTGCAGGCAGGGCGAGCAAGGTGGTGAGTGAGAGCATGTAGAAGGCGATATGCTGCGACGATTCGGTGCTGCAGAGCAGTTTAATCACGATGCCGCAGAGCGAGAAGCCGATGGCTGCACCCAGCACATACAGCACCCCCGGGGAGAGCGGGATCATGCCCGGACGGGTGATGATGAGCACGCCGATGATGCCCGCAACGAGCGCAATCCATGTGTGGACATGGCCGCGTTCTTTCAGGATGAAAATGGCGGCGACAGTGGCAAAAATGGGGGTGATGAAGTTAAGCGCCGTGTGCATGGGTAGGGTGAAGTTCTCGCCCAGATAGCCCAGCGAATAGAAGGAGAGGGTGAAGGAGCCGTATTCGAAAATGGCGCGCAGCCAGTAGGTTTTCATGCGGGTGGTTTTTAGGCCCGCGCGGCCTTGCTTGATCGCCCATGGCAGCATGCAGGCGGTGGCGATGGCGCAGTAGCACAGCATGATTTGGAAGGCGTGATAGCCAAAGCCATATTGCGCCTGAGTGAGGGTGGGAACGATGGAGAAGATGACGACGTTGCCAAGCAACACCATGACAAACATGAAGATGGCAAGGGTGGTTTCGCGGCGCTGGTTCATGCAGGTTCCTGACGGTTAAAAACTAAATTGCTCGTTGGTGATGCGCTCTTCCAGATTATGTTCGGGGTCGAACAATAGGGAGAGCGAGGTGGTGCGGTCTTCGAACACGCTGACGCTGACGACGTCGCGCACTTCGGTAAAGTCGGCCACGGCGCTGACAGGGCGTTTTTCTGGCTCCAGCACCTCGAAGGTGATGCTGGATTCGTGGTTGAGTAGCGCGCCACCCCAGCGACGCGGGCGGAACGGCGCGATGGGGGTGAGGGCAATGAGGTTGCCGTTCATGGGGATGATGGGCCCACCTGCGGAGAAGTTATAGGCTGTGGAGCCTGCGGCGGTGGAGACGAGAATACCATCCGCCATCAGTTCGTTTACGCGCACCACATGGTCGATCGAGACGCGCAGCTTGGCGGCCTGGCGGCTTTCGCGGAAGAGGGAGACTTCGTTGATGGCGAGTTCTTGGCGCTCGCGGCCATCGGCGGTGCGGGTGTACATCACCAGCGGATGTAGCACCGCGCGGCGGGCGGAGAGAATGCGTTCGCGCAGCAGCGGCACGGTGTAGTTGTTCATCAAAAAGCCGACGGAACCGCAATTCATGCCATATACAGGGATGCCGCGGTGCATGTATTTGTGCAGCACTTGGAGCATGAAGCCATCCCCACCGAGGGCGATAATCACGTCTGGCTTGGTGCGTTTTCCGGCGATGTCGATGAATTCGTAGTGTTTGGAAAGTTCAGCGAAGGCGGCTTGCGCTTTCGGCGAGTCATCAGCAAGGCAGGCGATGCGTTGAATCATTTCCATGGAAGAATGCTTAGCATAGTTGTCGTAGACGACAACTATTTATCGTGGCGGCTGCGCCGCGTGGGGGCAACTGAGATTGCCCCCGCCTACTTACACATGTCCGTCTAGAGCTTTTCCTGCGGATTGCACAGCAATCCTTGAAAAATCCAAGACTTCCATGATGCTTGTGAAATTCGATTCTTAATCGAATTTCTCTGCGCATCCCCTCCTTCGCCTTCGGCTCCAGCTCGCCATGGGAGGCTACGCGCAGCTAATCATTCTTTGCCGTGTAGTTACGGAATAATCGTTAGCGATTATTCTACGACGACGACGCGGACATATTCGTTTTGAGTGAGGGGGCGCAGGGGCTTGACGGCGAGGCCTTTGGCGTCGCGGCGAAAGACGGTGCCGATGACGATTCCCCCCGGAATGAGGCCGCCTTCTTCGGTGGTGACGATTTGTTCGCCCACGGCAACGCTGGTGGGGACATCGCCCAAGAAAGTGAGCTGCATCAGTTCATCGCCCGTGCCGGCTAGAATGGCATGGACGCGCGCGCTGGCGCTGACAACGGGTATGCGCGACAAGGCGTCCGATATCAGCAGCACGCGGGCGGAATGTTCCCCGACATTGGTGACGCGGCCGATCATGCCGTAAGCGTCGATGACGGGTTGGAGCTCGCGGATGCCATCCGCCGTGCCGATGTTGAGCAGCAGGGTGGAGCCGTAGCCGCCGGTGCCTTGGCCGACCACGCGGGCGGTGACATAACGCGCGGTTTCAACGGGGTGATAGCCGGCAAGGCTCCGCAATGCATCGTTCTCGGCTTTCAGGGTTTGGGCGACCGATTGCCACCGGCGAAGCACGTCGTTCTCCGTGCGGAGTTTTTTATTTTCCTCGAAGGCGTTCAGGAGGTTTTTCTTGTCGTGAATGAAGCTGCGCGCGCCAGAGATGGGGGCGGTGACCCACTCCACCACAGGGGTGGTGATGTCGAGTAGAGCGGCGTTAAGCTTGGGGATGAGCGGATGTTGGCTGCGCGCCATGAAGATGAGTGCGAGTGAACATAGGACGAGCACACCCGCCACGGCACGCAAAGCCAGTGGGCTGCGTTGGGTGTTTGCAGTGTAGTTGGTGGTGTAACGTTCGCGGCTCATGAAAAAACTATGCGCAGATGCGCGGTACAGCTCAAGCGAAAAATGGCAGATTAATTGATGGCGCTGAACATGATGTCATCCGCCGCACTTTGCAGATGGTTGGTTGAAGCATCTTCTGTGGGGGCGGCGCCTTGTTTTTTGGCGGCGGCTTCCACCGAGGCCATGCGGAATTTGCTGGCTTGGCTGAGTTTGGATTGGTCGATGAAGCTGCGCATATCCACGAAGGGGGTTTGGTAGATGAAGTTTGCGATATCTTCCGGCACGAGTGCTTGGTTGATTTGCGCCATCAGGAATTTTTCGCGGCTTTCTTTTAGCAGCTGTGGGGTTTTGGCGATTTGCTCGCGGCGGATGGAAATATCGGCGGTGACAAGTTGCACGATGCTGGCCGCAGCGGGGGCAATGCCGCGAATGGCCGCGTCCATCACCATCACGCGCATGAGGTCTACCTGAGTGGCTTTGGCGGGGCTGAGCAAGACACGGTCGCGGCTGACTTTGTAGGTGAGGATGACAGACGTGTCGATCGCGAGTTGATCGGACTCGTTCAAAGAGGCGTAGGCTGAAGGCCGCTCAGACATGCTGTTCCTACAAGGTTGCACGCAATGGGTTCATCACTCTGGCCACAAACTACCATAGGTTGTTTGTTGGCGCAATGATTATTCAACCTAGGGGTGTGTCGTGCTTTGATTTTTATGTGATTTTGGCGCATGGGCTGGCGTTGCCCTCACCCTAGGGAGAGGTTATGGGGCGGTTGTGATTATCGTGCGTAGCCTTCCATGGCGAGCTGCCGCGCATGCGAGAGGGGGCATTGGGGTTGGCCCCCATCCAACAACTAATCCTGTTTGAAGAGGACGTGGCGGAAGGTTTCGAGGTTTTCGAGGACGCGGCCGGTGCCGATGGCGACGCAGGAGAGGGAGTCTTCGGCCACGAAAACGGGCAGGCCGGTGGCGTGGCTGACCACGAGATCCAGATGCTTCAGCAACGAGCCGCCGCCCGACATGACGATGCCTTTATCCACGATGTCGGACGAAAGCTCGGGCGGGGTGGACTCCAGCGCGACTTTCACTGCTTCGATGATTTGGTGGACGGGCTCGGCCAGCGCTTCGGCGATTTGGGCTTCGCTGAGCACGAGTTCTTTCGGCACGCCGTTGAGCAAATCGCGGCCTTTGATTTCGATGAGTTTGCCTTGGCCATCCGCTGGGGTGCAGGCGGCGCCGATTTCTTTTTTGATTTTCTCGGCGGTGGATTCGCCCACCAGCAAATTATGGTAGCGGCGGATATAGTTGATGATGGCGTCATCCATCTTGTCGCCGCCGACGCGGGCGGAGCGGGCATACACAATGCCGCCCAAGGAAAGTACGGCCACTTCGGTGGTGCCGCCGCCGATATCCACGATCATGGAGCCCGTAGGTTCGGTGACGGGAAGGCCTGCGCCGATGGCGGCAGCGACGGGTTCCTCGATGAGGTAAACATCCCGCGCACCGGCATTCTCGGCAGATTGTTGGATGGCGCGGCGCTCGACCGGTGTGGAGCCTGCAGGCACGCAGATGATGATGAGCGGGCCCGTGAAGCTGCGGCGGTTATGGACGCGGTGAATGAAGTATTTGATCATCTCCTCGGCGCTGCGGAAATCGGCGATGACGCCGTCTTTCAGTGGGCGGATGGCTTCGATTTTCTCAGGCGTGCGGCCAAGCATCATTTTTGCTTCGTTGCCGAATGCATAGGGCACCATGCGGCCATTTTCCTGACGTAGCGCGACCACGGAAGGCTCGTTCAGCACAATGCCGCGGCCTTTGACATAGACCAGCGTGTTGGCGGTGCCGAGGTCAATCGCCATGTCTTCCGACATCATACCGAATAGTTTTGCGAGTCCGAACATAGGTTCCAAATGGTAGGGGTTTCGCTCACCCCTTGCAGCGCTTGGGATGACTGTTAATGGATTGCCACGTCACGTCACTCGCCGCAATGAGGAAATTAGCTCGCGGCTTTTTTATCCGCAGATTTTTCTGCGATGGCGTCGTTTGTATCGGTGATGCCGATGCGGTGGGTGAAGCGCTCCAGCTTGTTGAGCGCATTGATATAAGCGCGGGCGGAGGCAACGAGGGAGTCTACATCCGCACCCAGACCCGTGACGAGTTTACCGCCACGCGCTAAGCGCACGGATACTTCGGCCTGCGCGTCGGTGCCTTTGGTGACGGCGTGTACTTGGTAGAGGTTTAGCTCGGTGGCGCTGGTGCTGTGCACGAGGTCGCGGATGGCATTGAAAGTGGCATCCACGGGGCCGTTTCCTTCCGCGATGGTACGGCGTTTTTCGCCGTCGACAATCATTTCCAGCCGTGCCATTTGTGGGCCTTCCGAGCCGCAGCTGACATAGAGCGTCGAGAAGGCAAAACGGTCGTTCGGGGCGTCGGTATCGATGAGGGCGAGGATGTCCTCGTCGAAGATTTCTTTCTTTTTATCGGCGAGGGTTTTGAAGCGCACGAAGGCATCTTCCAGCTGGTTGTCGCCCAAGGTTACACCCAGATCGGCGAGTTTATCCTTGAAGGCGGCGCGGCCCGAATGTTTGCCCATGACCAAATTGGTTTTGGTAACGCCGACCGATTCGGGCGTCATGATTTCGTAGGTGTCGCGGTTTTTCAGCATGCCGTCTTGGTGGATGCCGGACTCGTGCGCGAAGGCGTTGGCGCCGACGATGGCTTTGTTCACCTGAACATTTTGACCCGTCACTTGGGTGACGAGGCGGCTGGCGCGCATGAGATGCTGGGTGTTGATGTCCACCTCGACGCCATACTGTGCTTTGTGTACGCGCAACGCCATCACCACTTCTTCGAGGCTGGTATTGCCTGCACGCTCGCCAATGCCGTTGATGGTGCATTCGATCTGACGCGCACCCGCACGCACGGCGGCCAGCGAGTTTGCAGT
>JACCDH011826042.1_pt1 | contig 74835 bp, 68 predicted proteins | sample 7442481 | NCBI WGS metagenome assembly JACCDH01 (sample SAMN15323433, study PRJNA562643) | freshwater metagenome | isolation source: river surface water | place: USA:Blue River Watershed | collected 2017-08-15 | reverse complement strand
ATTTTCGTTAACATACATTCCTAACAGCACACTTAAAATAACAAAGGTTCCTGCTATTGCTCTAATTAATCTGTTTATCATAATTCTATTGTTTTTATTTATAAAACCTACAAGGTTTTGAAAACCTCGCAGGTTAATTGTTACTTATTTTTCTCCCATTTTTTACGTTCAGTAATGTAGTAAATCAATGGAACAACTATTAATGTTAGTAATGTTGAAACAATTGCACCCGCTACTAACGAAATCGCTAAGCCTTGGAAAATTGGATCAAATAAGATGATTGATGCTCCTATTACCACCGCTCCTGTTGTTAATAAAATAGGCGTTGTTCTTACCGCTCCTGCTTCAATAATGGCTTGTTTCATAGAGATTCCTTCATTCAAACGGATTTCAATAAAATCGATTAGCAAGACCGAATTCCGAACCATAACTCCCGCTAATGCAATCATTCCAATAAATGAAGTTGCTGTAAAGAACGCACCTAAAACCCAGTGACCTAATACAATTCCAACCAATGAAAGCGGAATCGCAACCATCATTACTAAAGGCGTTTTAAAGTTTTGAAACCAGCCTACAATAAGCATGTAAATAATTATGATTACGACCATAAATGCTGCTCCTAAATCGCGGAACACTTCTAAGGTTATTTGCCATTCGCCGTCCCATTTAACTGTAAAATCACTTTCATCTGCAGGAGAATCCATGTACAACTCGTTTACTTTATACCCTGTTGGCAATTGCATTTTTTCTAACTTCTTATTCATTCCAAAATTGCATACACTGGACTCTCTAATGCTCCCGCCATATCAGCTAAAACATAAACAACTCGTTTTTGGTCTTTTCTATAAATTGTATTTTGTAACGTATCTGTAGTGACTTTTACCAAATCGCTCACAGGAACAACATTCCCTCGACTACCTTTGATTTTTAAATTTTGAATGTCTTGAATCGAAGTTTTGTCTTTGTCTTCCAATGATAATGTAATGCCAACAGGATTATTTGAACGTTCATCGTACAAATTAGAAACGGGCATTTCTCGAAGCAAATAAGTTAAATTACCTACTACTTGTTGCGGTGCAATACCATTTAACATGGCTTTTTCTCTATCAATTTCTAACTTATATTCTACTTGTGGAGCTTCCACCATCCAATCGGTATCTACCACATCAGATGTAGTTTCTAAAATCGTTTTAACTTGATTTGCTACTTTAATTTGGTCTTCATAATTGGGTCCATATACCTCTGCCACTAACGTAGATAAAACGGGTGGTCCTGGTGGAACCTCAACAATTTTTACATTTGCACCGTATTTTTTAGCAATTTTTTGTACATGTGGACGTACTACTTTTGCGATATCATGACTTTGTAAATCTCTATCTTCTTTGTGTAGTAAATTCACTTGAATATCTGCCATATTGCTTCCTCCACGCATATCGTAATGACGTACCAAACCATTAAAGGTTATCGGAGCCGAAGCACCAATATAATTCTGATAATCTACTACTTCAGGAACCGTTGAAAGATATTGCGCAATTTCTTTAGTAACCGCAGCTGTTCTTTCTAAAGTAGTTCCTTCTGGCATATCGATAACCACTTGGAATTCGTTTTTATTATCAAAAGGCAACATTTTCACCGCTACTGATTTCGTAAAGAACATCAATACAGATCCCAATAAAAGTACTATCGTAACAACGAACATTAAGTTACGTTTTTTAGAATTGTCTAAAAGTGGTTGCTCAATTTTTTTATAGATTTTATAAATCCAAGACGTTTCTAAACCTTGTTCTTCTTTGTGTTCTTGTTCGTCTTTTTCATGTAATAAATGGTAGCCCAAATAAGGCGTAACGGTTAACGCTACAAACAAGGACAACAACATCGCAATGGAAGCACCAATAGGCATCGGACTCATATAAGGACCCATCATTCCGGATACAAAAGCCATTGGTAAGATAGCTGCAATTACCGTAAATGTGGCTAAAATAGTTGGATTTCCTACTTCGTTGATCGCATAAATGGCAGCTTGTTTAAATGGCAATCGCTTCATTTTGAAATGACGGTGCATGTTTTCGGCAATAATAATACTGTCATCTACCACAATTCCTACTACAAAAACTAAAGCAAAAAGCGTAATTCTATTTAAGGTATAACCTAATAAATAATAACTAAATAAAGTCAAAGCAAAAGTTAATGGAACAGAGAAAAACACGACTAATCCACCTCTCCAGCCCATAGCCAACATTACTAAAATGGTTACCGCTAAAATGGCAACTCCTAAATGCATCAGTAATTCGCCAACTTTATGTGAAGCCGTTTCACCATAATTTCGAGAAATTTCTACATGTACATCATTAGGAATAATTGACTTTTTTAAACTTTCAATTTTATCCAAAATTTTCTCGGAAATTTGCATCGCATCAGCGCCCTTTACTTTAGCTACCGAAATAGTTACTGCCGGATACTCTGAATTAAATTTTGAAAATTTATCATTCGCTTTTCCATACCCAAAAGACACATAATTCTTTGGTGTTTGGGGACCATCTTGAATTGAAGCAACTTGTTTTAAATATACGGGCATATTACTATTTACACCCACAACTAAATTTTCTACATCTTCAGAATTAGCTAAAAACTTACCCGTGGTAACTAAATATTCTGTGTCATTTTGTACAAAACTACCCGATTGCGAACTTCCGTTATTGGCTTGAATCATTTGCATAATGCTTAGTGCATCCACGCCATTTTCAGCCATTTTATCTTTGTCTAGTATTACTTTTAATTCACGTGTTCTTCCGCCTATTTCTTTTGTAATAGCAACGTCCTTCACTTTTTCAACTTCTGAAGTTACTTCTTCAGCTATTTGACGTAGTTGAAAATCGTCATAGTGCTCGCTCCATAGTGTTAATCCAAGCATTGGAACATCATCTATTGCTCTTGTTTTTACAATAGGTTGCATTACACCTTCTGGAAACATCGTACGATGTTTCATCAATTCGTCGTATAATTTTACATAGGAATCCTCGCTATTTTGACCTACATAAAATTGAACAACCATCATTGAATAGCCGTTCATAGCCATACTATGTATGTGTTCAACGCCTTTAATATTACCAATAATTTTTTCCAATGGTTTTACTACCCTACTTTCTACTTCTGAAGGGCTTGCTCCTGGATACATGACCATCACATCAGCCATTGGAACATTTATTTGTGGTTCTTCTTCTCTAGGAATTAAAAACGAACTGTAAGAGCCAATAATCATCAATGCCACCATCAATAAAATGGTTAACTTTGAGTTGATAAAAAAATTGGCTATTTTACCTGATATACCTTGTTGCATTTTTTTTAAGTTTAAATGTTTATGCGTTTAAAAGTTTAAAAGACAATGCTTAAAACTGAAAACTGCGACTGATTACTGAACACTAACCTTAGCTCCGTTAAATAATTTTCCTTCCGCTGATACGATATATTGCTCGTCTGCTGTTAATCCTGATAAAACTTCTACTTGATTTCCAAATGTTTTTCCAATTCTTAACCATCTTAAAATGGCTACATTACCACTTCCTACTGTATAAATTCCTGTCAATTGCCCTTGTTTCACTAAAGCACTTTCTGGAACCAACACTATATCAGACTTAACTGATTGAGTTATTTCTTTTTTTGCCGTTGGGAATTGTACATTTACAAACATGCCTGATAAAATTTCTTTATCATTTTTAGTCAAAGTTACTTTTACCAAATATTGGCCACCTGTGTTTTTTGCGGATAAACTCACTTCCGAAACTTTTCCTGTAACTTCTTTATTTAACGATTTTACATTTACTGTGACAGGCATTCCATTTTTCACGTTTGAAATATCGCTTTCTGAAACCATTGCGGTTACTTGTAATCGTGAAGCACCTTCAATACTTACTAAAGGCATTCCTGGGTTTGCCATATCGCCTTCTTTTACAAATGTATTTGTTACAATTCCTGAAAATGGAGCGGTTATATTTGAATACGAAAACTGTGCCATCACTTCATTGCGCATTTGTTTTGTCGCTTCTAGTCCTGCTTTTGCCATTTCATAGCGAGCCGTCATATCCTCTAATTCTTTTTGCGAAGCCGATTGTTGTGCAAATAAATTCACAAAACGATCATAGTCTTTTTTAGCATTTTTATAGGCTGCAGTGGCTTGCGTAATAGAAGCGTCTACTTGTGCTTTTTTGGCTTGTAAATCCGTGTTATTGATGCTTACCAAAAGTTGTCCAGCCGAAACATTTTGCCCTACTTTTACATTTAATTTGGTTACATAACCCATCATTCTAGTACTCAAATTAGCACTGTTTTCCGATTCTATTTTACCACTTGCCGTTATGTATGGACTATTTGAATTTCCTGAATTACCAGCCACTTTTACAGAAATTGCAGGCAAATCTGCAACTTTTTCTTTTTTATCACTTCCACAAGAAGTTAAGATTAAAGATGATAGTGTTATGATTGTTATTATTTTTTTCATAGTCTTATTTAGTTAAAAATTGAACGTATTGTTTGGTGAAGTTATATTCGAAAACGGCTTGCAAATATTCTAATTCTTTTTGCGCCATTTGTGTTTCAGACATCAATAAATCGGTGGTTTTTTCTAATCCTTGTGCGAATCTATTTTGGCGAATTCTAAACGCTTCTTGCGATTGTTCAAACGCTAATTTGGATAAATTCACCTTGTTTTCAGCATCTAACAATTGACGATTGGTTTTGCTCAATTCCAATTGACTTTGTTTTTTGTATTGTTCGGTTTCAATTTCAGCCTTTTCAAAATCAGCCTTTGCTTTTTGTGTTTTTCCGAACGTTTTAAATCCATCAAAAACATTCCATGACAATTGAGCGCCCACTACATATCCCTGTACTGAAGTTTGGAACAAATGTTGATCATATAATTCATAACTTCCAAAAGCGTTTAATCGTGGTAAAAATCCAAATTTGGATGATTGAAGCATTTTTTTATACGCTTCAGACGATTTTTGCATCGCTTGAATGTCTTTTCTAGATTCAGAAATTATTGTACTCATCGTCTCGATTGCAATTAAATTATCCAAAGCTTCTGAAGGCTTGTAAGTTTTTCCATCCATATCTTCATTTAAAAGAAAAGCTAAATAATCAGAGGCATTTTGCACATTCGATTTGGCATACTGTACTTGATTCGTAATTTCGTTTACGCGAACTTGAACGTTTAACAAATCTGTTTTTTGCAACATTCCATTTTTGAAATAGCTTTCTACCAATTTTAAATTACCTTGTGCCGTTGTAATGGCTTTTTCCAATACGTTGACTGCTTTATAAGCCAATTGCAATTGCATGTATGCTTTTGAAACTTCTAACTCTAGGTATTCTTTGGTGCGTTCAGTTTGTAATTGAAAAGCCTCCATTTTTGCTTTAGCTGCCTGACGACCATATAAACCATCTAAATTAAAAAGAGGTTGTTGTACTTCAATTTTTGTAGCAAAATTTTGTGTTCTAGCTGGATCGTTTAACAATGCTGGATTAAAATCGGAAGCGGTTAAAATTTCCTGATTTAATTTAGAACCAAAAGCCATTAAAGGATTTGTAGTTGCTATACCTGTGTGTGACACATTAATTGTAGGTAAAAAAAGAGCATTTGATTGACGATAATCGGCACGAGCCGATTGAAAAGCTTTTTCTGTTGCTTTAATTTGAAGGTTTTTTTCGGTAACTTTTTGTGAAAGTTCATTTTTTGACACATAAATTGTATCTTGAGCATAACCATTTAAATAGTATAGAGCCGCAAAAAAAAGTAAACTAATTTTCCTCATAGTTAAAAATTTATGAGGCAAATGTATAATTAAAGAAATCTATTTTTGGTAACATTCGTTACATGAGGTGTAACTCGATACTTAAAAAACAAATTGAAGTTAATTTTTCTTAACCAAACTAAAGAGCAATCCTCCCATTAAACTACCATAAAGGGTACTATTTATAGGTTTTGACGTAATTGCAAAAGTTCCAGAGGCGCAACCCAGAAAATAATAATAGGTATAACCCAGAACAGCACCTACAAAAATGCCAATTAACGTTATTGTATACTTCCTAAACATCCTACTAGGAATTTTGGCGAATAATAGCGACAATTTCATCTGCAGCTACAACACCTGATTGACGCCAAAGTACTTTTCCATTTTTAAACAAAATTAAAGTAGGGACACTTCTTACCTGATAAACTGCTGCAACATCTTGATTCGCATCTACATCAATTTTTAGTATAATTACTGCATCACCGAGCTCTTCCTTTGCTGCTACTAAATTAGGAGCTAATAACTTACAAGGACTACACCACGTTGCATAAAAATCAACTAATACGGGTTTGTCGCCATTGATTAATTCATTAAATTTACTCATCATTTTTCTTTTTTAAGGGAACATTACAACCTCGAGGACCACATCCTAAATTGAATACTGCTTGAAGTAAAAAAAACAACCCAAATATTCCAAAGGTCCATTCCCGCTGTTCAAAAGCGGTGTAAAAACAAAATAAGGCAATAGCAATTCTAAATAATCGCATAACATGCCAATTAGTTGTTAATAATCTCTTCATTGCACTAACTTTATTATACAAAGCTAAGTCAATTTAAAAGTAAAAATTGTAACAATTATTACATTCATTTAAAACTGAAAATAAATAAAGGGTTGCGGACCTGCTGTTGCCGTAGCATAAACTAACCAAAAAATAAATCCTAAAACGACAGCTTTTGTAAGTAATGGTAAAGCTACAAAAACATTTTGCACGGCATGCATTACTTTTTCGGGTATATAATGCCAAAAATAACCTATAACCATTAGAATAAACACATTTTTATAACCTTGAATAATTACCCACCACTGTTCGTAATCAAGCGTAATTTTACCAATATTAGTTATGATTTGTAGAGCTGTAGTAAAATCTTTTGCGCGGAAGAATATCCAACAAAAAGCTACAAAATGGAACGTTAACAGAATAGAAAATAGTCGATACACTGATGTTGCAAATGATGTTTTAGATTCTCTGTTTGGGAAAAACTCTAAAATGATTTTATGAACGGCTAAAGCAATACCGTGTAAAGCACCCCAAATAATAAAACGTAAACTTGCCCCATGCCACAAACCTCCTAGTAACATTGTAGTAAGTAAATTAACATTAGTAAACATCGTTTTGTTACTGTCTTTTGAAAACAAAAAGGTAAAACAAAAAATGAGAACTGAAGCTATCGCTAAGTAAAGTGGTATAACACTTGTTTCATAATAATAGGCTCCCCATACTAGTAATCCTGAAAAGAACAAAGCAGGGAACAAGAAGCCTGCAAAGGTTCCTTTTCTATTTCCACCTACAGAAATGTATAAAAAGTCTTTTAACCAGGTGGATAATGAAATATGCCATCTTCGCCAAAATTCTGTAATTGAAGCTGATTGATAAGGTGTCCTAAAATTCGTTGGTAATTTAAACCCTAACAATAAAGCAACGCCTATTGCCATATCAGAATATCCTGAAAAATCACAATAAATTTGAATGGTATAGCCATAAGAAGCCATCAGATTTTCAAAAGCCGTATAACTATTTGGCAAATCAAAAACACGATCAACAAAATTAATAGAAATGTAATCTGAAATGACTGTCTTTTTTATTAAACCTCCAATAATTAATAAAAATGCACGATTAATATCTTCTTGAGAAACATGTAGTTTTTGATAAATTTGTGGTAAAAAATCTTTAGCTCTTACAATTGGTCCTGCGACTAACTGTGGAAAAAACGAAACAAAAAACAGATAGTCGATATATCCTTTGGTAGGCTCAATTTCTTTACGATACACTTCAATAATATAACTTATGGATTGAAAGGTATAAAAAGAAATTCCCACAGGTAAAATCACATCAAAAAAAGCCAATTTTGAACCGCTTAAATTATTGATTCCTTCCACTAAAAAATTACTATATTTAAAATACCCTAAAAAGCCTAAATTCAATATAACACTGAATGCCAAGCATAGTTTTTTATTTATATCACTTTGTGTACGATGAACTAAATTACCTAAATTATAATCTACAATAGAGGAAGCAATTAATAAAAGAAAGTAAATGCCACTTGATTTATAGTAAAAGAACAAAGAAAAAGCAATAACATAAATCATTCGTACGGTATTTGCTTTTCTTAGTAAGATATACCAAAAATAAAAAACCAAAAACAAGCCTAAAAAAAGCCCTGTATTAAACAATAACGGTGCTTTTTCATCAAAAATGAACCAGCTTTTAATTTGTTCTGGTGTTATTGTTCCTATATTTTTATAAAACCACTCTTGTATCACGATACACTATCTATTTTTCTGATTTATATGATTCGAAAGATTGCATTAAAGCTTCAAATAACAATTCGGCTTGCTTTTCATAACCTAATTTTGAATAATGCACTTTATCCTTTGCAAGCAATCCCATTCTTGCATTTAACTTAATATTTTTATTTCCTCCAAAAATAGCTAACAAATCCCAAACCGCATACTGACTTTCTTGTGCTTGATTGCGAATAGTTTGACTATACGATTCAATATAACTATTCTGCTCTTTTCTATGCAATACTGACGGCGGAGGTGTCGTAACGAGAACAGCTGCATTAGGCAATTGATTCTTTATAGCGTTTAGCATAGTTTGTAGTTGATTCATATAAACTAGCGCCTCTTGCCTATCAAAACTTTCATTTGTACCTAATGAAATAATAATTAAATCGGCTTCTAATGCTGGTAATTGCTCAAAAAACATAGGAAATTTATTGTAATCACTACATTTTGCGCCATTTACACCAATACCACTATAAATTACTCCTGCATCATCGTTTTCCAATACAATTCCATTTAAAGCAAAATCTAATTTACTCTCATTAGGAATTAGGGTAACTTGATCTAAAGGTTTTGACGCCTTATATTGATAGCCGATAAGCGCTGACTCTAGAGCAACTGGAATATATGACGTTTTAACAATCGATTGAGGCTTAGTTTGTTTTGAAGGTATGGTTAATAGTTTTCCATCTCTAATAAAATCATTCTTAAGGCTATTAGCTTTTTTTAATTGCTTTAATGTAATACCATATTTTTCAGCAATACTGCCCAATACTTCGCCTGACTTCACTTTATGTGTGATTTTTTTGGGTACAGCAATTGTAATTAGTTCTTTTTTTTCTTCAAATGAAAGGGAGAATAAATTTTGATTTTGAGGGGTAATAAGTTGCACTTTTGTAAAGTAGTATTGTGGATCTTTTACTTGCAACTGAATAGCAAAATTTGAAGATTTTGATTGTAACGCAATTCCACTAAGTCCAACTGGTTTAGAGGCATCTGCGAATAAATTTCTTACCGCAGTAAACGAACCTCCTGAAGCATGGTAACGAATTGGCGCACTATTATTCGTGTTAGCTACACTATAAGGAAATGTAAATCCAAAACCAGCATTACCAAAAACACTTTGCATTCTTTTTCGCATCATAGCTGTAAATAAATCGGCTTGAATGTGCGAATCACCTAGATGAACTATACGTACTTTTTTACGTTTATTTTGCTGTAAATCAAGTAGTTTTTGAAAAAAAGTACCCAATGCGCTTTCATTTAAAACAACATTGTTAAAAGGTTCAAAATTAGACACATCTAACGGAAAATCAATGCTGTCACTTGACACAATAACAGAATCATTGGCAATACGAATTGAGTCCAATATTTGTTTTGTAGAATCAACTTGACCTTGCGCAGTAAGTATACCGCTTAGTACTACTATATAAACCAGCCATTTATTCATTAATAGTATCTTTTGGTAATGAAGAATTTGCAGGTTGTGCCTCATTCGATACAGGTGCATTATTTCGGCTTAAAATAGCTTCAGATCTCAGTTTTTTATACTCTTGATAGCCAGCATTTAATTGATTGTAAATCATACCAGCCACTTGTTTAGCGCCTCTATGATTAAAATGTGTATAATCTTTATTAGCTCTTGCAGGAACATCTTCTACCCATTGTACCATAGAACCATCACCTCCCATAAGTGTATACAGATTTATGAAACCTGTTTCTGCTTGAACCGCATACCGTTTTTGAGCACTTGAAAGGGGCAAAACTGCAGAATCTGTTTTCATTTCTAACTCATATTTTGTGGATTTATCTGCTGTAGAAATGATTAAAATGGCTGCTCCAGGAAAACATTCTTTCAAATGCGCAACAACCGTTTTCATTTTTCTTTCGTACCAAGAATAATTTAACGAGCCATAATTTAATACATTTGTTCCAAACTGAAGTATAATTAAATCGTAACCCAATTTTTGTTGGAACGCATTCATTAAATCTTTATTTAAATTTCCGAGTGGCAGACCTGAATTGCCTCTTGATGAAAAATTATCTACATGAATGCCCTTACCATTATCAAAATTAAAGCCATAAAACGGAATAGAATCGGCTTTAGAAAAATTAATCTTTAATGAATTAACCGATGGGGATACTTGCAACGTATTTAATATTGCTCGTGGACTCAACTTTTTAAAGATTGTATCTTTACCGTTTTTATAAAAAATACTTGCATTTTTTTGTGGTGACTTACCATAAAACAATGTTGGATTAGATAAAGTAGTCAAATATTTTTTGCCAGATGCTTTATATTTTACCCAAGTAGCGTGTGCTGTATCTTTTGCAAAAAACACATGCCCGTTGACCCCAAAAGATCGGCTCGGTGACTTTACTTTTAAATAGGATTGTGTTTTCCAATTAGGCGAAAACTCATGAATAATTGTTCCTCTTGATCCTGCAGATTCAGAAGTAACATTTACAAAGCCAACTCCTTCACCTCCAAATTTATCCTGAAACATAGTTCGCACATCTTGTACAATCAAATCTCCATCTGTCATAGAATCCCCAAAATAAGCAATACGTGCTTTCCCTTGTTTTTTGGTTTCTAATTGATATAATTTTTCAAAAAACGGGATTAAATATTGATACCCTTTAAAATTTTCAAATTTTTCATCAGGAAATTTAATCCCTAATGGATTAGAATTGAATTTTATGGTTGTATTAGAAAGCGTATCTTTTTCTTCTCCTTGATTAGCCTCAGAAACCGCTTCAAGTAATAAACTATCTACTACTACATTTTTTCCGTCTAATTTTGAATCGGGAAATATTCTTTTGGGTAAAAATGATTTAAACCCAATAAATGAAGCAATAGCTACTAAAACTATTAGCCAAGATCGAAAAAAATAGGATTTATTCGTATTGTTCATTATTTTAATAATTCAAAATATAGAAATTTGAGATTTTACACCTTACGTTTATACGCTTAATTCAAAATTCTAAGGTTATTTTACATTCGCTCAGGCACTTCAATACCTAATAAACGAAATGCGTTTTTAATTGTTTGCCCCACTAGATTTGCCAATTGTACTCTAAAAATTTTTTTATGCTCATCATCTTCACCTAAGATTGAAACGTTTTGGTAAAACGAATTAAATTCTTTTACTAAGTCGTACGTATAATTTGCTACTAAAGCTGGGCTGTGTTGAACCGCTGCTTGTTGAATCGTTTCAGGGAAAAATTCTAATTGCTTAATTAGCTCTTTTTCTTTTTCATGCAATTCAACGGAATCAATAACAACCGATTTGTATTCAAAAGTAGCTTTTCTCAAAATAGATTGAATACGAGCATAAGTATATTGAATAAATGGCCCTGTGTTTCCATTAAAATCAACAGATTCTTCAGGATTGAATAGCATTTGCTTCTTAGGGTCAACTTTTAAAATATAATATTTAAGTGCACCCAATCCTATTGTTTTATATAATGCTTTTTTATCTTGTTCTGAATATCCGTCTAATTTTCCTAATTCTTCAGAAATTGTTTGTGCTGTAGCAGTCATTTCTTGCATTAAATCATCTGCATCAACAACTGTACCTTCTCTAGATTTCATTTTTCCTGAAGGTAATTCTACCATTCCATAAGATAAATGATATAAATGTTGGGCCCAATCAAATCCTAATTTTTTCAAGATTAAGAATAATACTTTAAAATGATAATCTTGTTCATTACCAACAGTATATACCATTCCGCCAACATCTGGATAATCTTTAACACGTTGTATTGCCGTTCCAATATCTTGTGTCATATACACTGAGGTTCCGTCTGAACGAAGGACAATTTTACGATCCAAACCATCAGCCGTTAAATCAATCCAAACGGATCCATCTGGATCTTTTTCAAATATCCCTTTTTCAAGTCCAAATTGCACAACTTCCTTTCCAAGCAAATACGTATTCGATTCGTAATAATAGCTATCAAAATCTACACCTAAATTTTTGTACGTTTCAGCAAATCCATCATACACCCATTGATTCATCGTTTTCCAAAGCGCAATTAATTCAGGCTTTCCGTTTTCCCAGTCTAAAAGCATTTGTTGTGCTTCTAGAATAGAAGGTGCTAGCTTTTTTGCCTCTTCTTCTGTTTTGCCTTGTGTAATTAATTCTGAGATTTCTTTTTTATATTGTTTGTCAAATTCCACATAAAAATTTCCTACCATCTTATCCCCTTTTAAACCTGTTGACTCAGGGGTTTGACCCTTACCAAATTTTTGCCAAGCTAACATTGACTTACAAATATGGATTCCTCTATCGTTAATGATTTGCGTTTTATATACTTTTTTGCCAGCTGCTTTCAATATTTCAGCAACCGAATAACCTAATAAATTATTTCGAATATGACCTAAATGCAAGGGTTTATTTGTATTTGGAGAAGAATATTCTACCATAACAGCCTTATCATTTGCTAGCGGGGTTTGGTACCCAAATGAAGTGGAATTTTTAATAGTTTGGAAAAAATTCACATAATAGCTATCTGCAATCACTAAATTTAAAAACCCAGCAACAACATTATATTTTGACACATGAGGCTCATTTTCAACCAAATAAGCGCCTATTTTTGTTCCTATTTCAACAGGATTCCCTTTTAGTGTTTTAACTAATGGAAAAACTACCATAGTAACATCGCCTTCAAAATCTTTCCTCGTAGCCTGAAACTCAACTTTATCAATAGATAAATCAAACAGTTCTTGAACTGCTTTTTGAATTTGTGGAGTAAGAATTTGGTGTAGGGTCATAGTCTCATTTTTTAAAGGTGCAAAGATACATTTTTTGATGATTTCTTAAATTGATTTGTAACAAAAAATAGAAATACTTGTCTAACCAACGTAAAATATTGTTAAGAAAACAATTTATTTATCAATTATGAAATCGCTATTAATACAAATGTTTGCATATAAACACCAATGAGCATATGCGATACCATATTACCTTTAACAACTAATAAATATCCACACATGAAAATTAAATTTTTAGTATTTGCCTTGTTTTTATCTCTTAATAGCTTATTTGCCCAAGAAAAAACTGGTTCTATTTTTGGTAAAATTATTGACAGTAAAACGAAAGAAGGCATTGGCTTTTCTAACATAAAAATCAAAGATGGCACGCAACTTATCGCAAATGTGATGACCAAAGATGATGGAAGTTTTTCATTTTCAAACTTAGAATTAAAATCTTATAACTTAGAAATCAATTTTGTAGGCTATAAAAAATATTCCGAAACTATTGAGTTAACAACTTCAAAAAAAAGCTTAACAATTAGTACCATTAATTTAGAAAGCGAATCAAAAGAAATTGAAGGGGTAACTATTGTGAAAGAACGTTCTACAATTGAACAAAAAGCAGATCGAAAAGTAGTAAATATAGGAAAAGATTTAATTGCTTCTGGGCCTACAGCTTCAGAAATTTTCAATAATATTCCAACAGTTAGTATTGACCCACAAACTAAAGAATTAAGTTTAAGAGGAAACAGCAATGTACGTGTATTTGTAGATGGTAAACCTACAAACATTGATGCTACGCAATTATTACAACAAATACCTTCAGCATCAATTAAACAAGTAGAACTTATAACAAATCCATCTGCAAAATATAATCCTGAAGGAAATAGCGGCATAATTAATATTATTTTACACAAAAACTTAAAAGGAGGATTTAATGCAAGTATAACATCTGGAGTTACTTTTGGCGTTACTCCTAAGACAAATCAATCAATCAATTTAAACTACAAAATTGGAAAAGTAAATTTTTATTCAAACTATGGTTTTAATCATGGGAAAAATAGAAACTTTGGTTTTGTAGATAGTGATAGAGTTGGTTTTGAAAATATACAAGATTTTAATTTTTCAAACACAAATACTTCACATCTATTAAAATTGGGTGCTGACTTCTACATTAATGACAACAATACATTATCTTTCTTTACTAATTTAAATTTATTTGATGGAAAAGGTGCTGCGAGAACCGTTTCTGATTACTTATCGTTACCAGATGCAATTCAATACAATTGGAACAATAGTGGAAATAGCACTAGCACATATGATTTAGCATTTAAACATAATTTTGTAAAAAAAGGAGAAACCATTGATTTTCAAATTAATCATGCGATAACTCATAATGAAGATTTATCTCATTTTTTAAATAATTCTATCTATAGTTTAAACGATATTAAAGGAAAATCTACTTATTCTCAATTCAATATTGACTATGTAAATCCAATTTCTGATAATGCAAAACTAGAACTTGGATATGAATCGAGATTACAAGGCGGAAAAAATTCCTTTGATGATAGTAGAACTAGTGAATTAACCACAAACGTTTTTAATTTTAATAGAAATATTCATGCCGTTTATGCAAATTACAGCAATACCTTTGGAAAATTTAGTGCACAAATAGGAGCCCGTGCGGAAGTATATAATTTATTTGCACATCCAAGTATAACCTCAACAAACAGTAATATAAATTCTAATGTAATTATTAGAGATGAAATATTTACCGTTTATCCTTCAGCTTATTTAACCTATAAACTGAATGATAATAATACATTCAATTTAAATTATACCAGACGTGTTGATAGACCAAGTAATGGACAAATTAACCCAATAAGAGAATGGCGTACGGTAAACATGGAATCGAGAGGAAACCCTGCACTAGAACCTCAATTTACAAATTCTTTTGAACTAAACTACACAAAAACCACCAAAATTGGTTCAATTACAGCTGCCGTTTTTTACAGACTCATCAATGCTGAAATTTCGAGGGTAATTTTTAGCGATCCAAATGATGTTAATTTTAATATTTTATCTTTTGCAAATTTTATGAATAATAAATCTATGGGTGCCGAAGTTAATGCAAACTTAAAATTAACAAAATGGTGGTCAACAAATGCTAGTGCAGATGTCTATTTTAGAACGGTTCGTGGAACTGTTTCAAACTTAGACACAGGTTTAATGGAAAATGGTGAAGTAGATGTAACTACATTTAATACTCGAATCAATAATACCTTTTCGGCTTCAAAAAATCTTAAATTTAATTTATTTGGAATGTATAGGGGTAGAGATTTAAGTTTACAATTTGCAAGAAAAGCAATGTATAGAATGGATTTTGGAGCTAATTACACTGTACTTCAAGGAAAAGGTACTATTTCAGCTCGATTGAATGATGTATTTAATACCATGCATTTTGGATTTGATGGAAATATCCCTTACAAGCAAGTTGGTGAATTCCATTGGGAAAGTAGAACATTCTATCTAGGCTTTAATTATAATTTTGGAGGCGGAAAAAATAAAGAATTACAACGTAAACAAAGAGATAAAAACGAAACGCAAAGTGGCGGAATGTTTTAATTTTAGTAATTAGTCGTTAGTAATTAGTAAATAGCAAAAATCGCGTTGAAATTTCAGCGCGATTTTTATTTATAATCCATTTTCTTTTTTCTTAATTCTAATTTCTTAATTTAGTATTACCACCTAATAATCACACTTCCCCAAGTAAAACCAGAACCAAACGCGGCTAAAACAACTAAATCGCCACTTTTTATTTTACCTTGTTCCCAAGCCTCCGTTAAAGCGATTGGAATAGAAGCTGCTGTTGTGTTTCCGTACTTTTGAATATTATTGAACACTTGGTCGTCATTTAATCGAAATTTCTGTTGAATGAATTGTGAAATTCTCAAATTCGCTTGATGTGGCACCAATAAAGAAATATCTGAAACTTGTAAATTATTAGCTTGTAAGCCTTCATTAATGACTTCGCTAAAACGAACTACTGCGTTTTTAAATACAAATTGTCCATTCATATAAGGAAAATAACTCTCATCATTTGGGTCATTGTCTTTAATGATATCGGTTACCCAACGTTTTCCCATTCCGGGTGCAATCAAGGCCAATTCTTCTGCATGTTGCCCCTCTGAATGTAAGTGCGTAGACAATATTCCTTTTGTAACATCTTCTTCTCTTGAAAGCACTGCTGCTCCTGCTCCATCACCAAAAATTACAGAAACACCTCTACCGCGAGTCGTCATATCCAATCCTGTTGAGTGGACTTCTGAACCAATAACTAAAATATTTTTATACATTCCTGTTTTAATATATTGGTCAGCAATAGAAATAGCATACACAAAACCTGAACATTGATTACGAACGTCTAATGCCCCAACAGTTCGTAATCCTAAATCGCGCTGTACTAAAACGCCAGGACCAGGAAAATAATAATCTGGGCTTAAAGTTGCAAAAATGACAAAATCAATATCCTCGTTAGCTACACCCGAACGTTCAATTGCAATTTTAGCTGCTTTTACTCCCATTGAAGTGGTGGTTTCTTCACCTCTTATTATATGACGACGTTGCTGAATACCTGTTCGTTCCTGAATCCATTCATCAGTAGTATCCATTATTTTGGATAAATCATCGTTAGTAACTATATTTTCTGGCACATAATAGCCCAATCCTGCTATTTTGGAATGATACATAATTCTATTTTTTAATTTCTAAATACACTTCACAACCTATTTTATATTCGTGTTCATCTTCAAAATAAAGTATTCCTTCTTGATGCTTACATTCATATAAATAATGACTTCCTTTATAATAACTTGCTAAAACCTTGACTTTCAATGGTGCTAATGAAACCACTTTTAATTGATGCGGGTACACTAAATAATTTTTACCTTCAATATTGATTTCATTTACATCTCCGAAAAGAGAGGCGACGTACTTATTTGTTGGATTCGAAAATAAGGTTTTAGGGGTAGTCTTTTCAATAATTTTACCTTCTTTTAGCACTAAAACCTCATCAGAAAAAGACAATACATCATTACTATCATGTGTGGCAATTAATGTGGTTATTTGTTTTTCTTTTAAATATTTGACTATTTTTCTTCGTAAGTCATTTTTCCTAAAGTTATCTATATGACTAAAAGGCTCATCTAATAGCAATACTTCTGGCTCTTGTGCCAATACTCGAGCTAATGCTACGCGTTGCATTTGACCTCCGCTCAAAAATTTTGCTTTAGTATCCTTATATTCAATCATATCAACCAATTCTAATAGTTCATGAATACGATTTTGTTTTTCCTGAGGAAAAAAATTAGACAAAAATTTGCCCACATTTTCACCGACAGTAATAAAAGGCATCAAATCAAAGTCCTGCGCCAAGTATTTCATATAAGGCATGCCGGGAATTAAGTGAAATTTTGGTCCTAAAATGGGTTTCGATTTCCAAGAAAGAACACCTTTATCACAATCATACAAGCCATAAATAAGTTTTAGCAAGGTACTTTTACCGCACCCGCTTTCTCCAATAATGGCTAACTGTTTACCTTCAGCAAGTTGAAATTCAACCGCTTCTAAAATGGATTTATCTAAATAAGCAAATTCTTCTATTTTGACTTGCAGCATTAATAAAAGTTGTATTACTTACAATTTTGATATTCTTTAGCTATAGTAATCAAATTTGATTCTATTTTTAAATCAAATTGATTAGCTCTAATATCAGAAGCAACAGATTTACAAGACTTTAAATAATCTGCTAAAACAGGATTTAATTCTTCTGTACTCCTTTTATCAATCATTTGCCCTTTATCTTCAGAAGGAATTTTAAACACATAACGTTCTGTTTCCACAGGATCTTGCAAAAGCATTATTTTGTTTTCCTTATGAATCAATTGATAAAAATAAGAATTATCAAAACTTAAATTTGTCATATTTTGTAGTTTCTTCATTGAATCCCCTTTTACAGGCATACCATAATAAAAAACAGGAGCTGCGCCATCCGTAATACAGAAATACACTTTCGAGTTGGCTTTGAAGGTTTTAGTACGCTCTTGTTTTTTTTCATTGAAATAAGTGATACTCACTGTTTTTCCAAATTTATCAGCTGTTTCCTCAGGCAATACTTGGCCTGTTTCATTAATATCTAACATTTGAAAATTAATACTAATGATTCCATCTAATCGTTTACCATCTTCATCAACTAAATAGCCATTTCTTTTATAAATGTTTACACTTCTTTCTTTAGCTAAATTTACTTTGGCCTGGTACAATTTATTTTTTTCATCTCTGACTTGGTGACCCAATGTGTAACCTCTTGCCACTAAATCACACAAAAATTCATATAAAAATGTTGAATTGGTATGACTGTACATGCTTTTAGTATAATATTCATAATTTTTTCCGTCAAATGCAGTAACCGCATAATTATCAAATGATTTTGTAGAAGCTAGTGAAGCAACTTGATTTCCGTCTATATCGGTTACATACACATAGGTTGTAGGACCATTTCCTACTATATATGGATTTGCAGTCATTCGCCCAACAATGGTTAATTTTCCATTTATATAAAATGTAATCGATTTATCATTTTGAATTTGTGGGTTATACTGACTTTTAACCTGTTGGATTTTTCTTTTTTGTTCATCTGCTTCAAATTTTGATGCAGCAACAATTTTTCCGTATTTATCGCTTAAACTTTCTCTAGCTGTTTCAAAAAAAGATTGCAAAGCCTTATCATTAATCCCATTTGCATCAATTAAATTGTATTTAACAGATAAATTATGCGCAATAATTCTTTTTACATCAAAGGCCGTAATTAGCACATCATGTGGAATTTCAGTTTTTTGTTTTCCATCTGCAGAAGTTATTTCTAGCCATTGATAAAATTGAGAAGCATTTACATTTAATCCTTTAAAATCAACCGAAAACTTTTTCTCACCTGTCAATGTTGCAAAATCATAATGATCTCTGTAGGGTTCTGTAACCGTTGCAATTTCTGCTTTATCAAAAAGTATTTTATCTTTTTTGATTTGAATTTTTTGACCGAAAACAATTACTGAAAACAGTAAAGCCATTAATAAATGTCTCATTTTTTTTTAAATTAATATTAGTTTGTAAATATATTAAATTTAAAATCAATTCAAAAATGTCAATTTGTCAGCAAAAATGATATTGGTACTTTATTTGACTACTAGAAATATGAATTATTAAAACTAAAAATATAAGATATGGCAACAGGAAAAATTAACGTTTCAGTGGAAAACATCTTTCCCTTAATTAAGAAATTCTTGTATAGTGATCACGAAATTTTTCTTCGTGAATTAGTTTCAAATGCTACAGATGCAACATTAAAGTTGAAACATTTAACTTCCATTGGTGAAGCTAAGGTGGACTATGGCAATCCGTTTATTGAAGTTAAAGTAGATAAAGAAAATAAAAAAATACACATTATTGACCAAGGTCTTGGAATGACTGCTGAAGAAGTGGAAAAATACATCAACCAAGTAGCCTTCTCGGGTGCAGAAGAATTTTTAAATAAGTATAAAGATGGTGCAAAAGATTCGGGTATTATTGGTCATTTTGGTTTGGGCTTTTATTCTGCCTTTATGGTAGCTGAAAAAGTTGAAATCATTACAAAATCCTTTAAAGAGGAACCCGCTGCACATTGGATTTGCGACGGAAGTCCTGAATTTACGTTAGAACCACATTCAAAAACAGAAAGAGGCACAGAAATTATTTTGCATATTGCAGAAGATGCTGTAGAATTTTTAGAAGAATTCAAGATTCGTGAATTATTGACGAAATACAATAAATTTATGCCTGTTCCTATTAAATTTGGAACTAAAAAAGAAGCTTTACCTAAACCTGAAGACGCACCTGAAGATTATAAAACAGAATATATTGACGTTGATAATTTCATAAATAATCCAAATCCTGCTTGGACAAAACAACCGAGCGAATTGTCTGATGAAGATTATAAAAACTTTTACAGAGAATTGTATCCAATGCAATTTGACGAACCGTTATTCAACATCCATTTAAATGTTGACTATCCATTTAACTTAACTGGAATTTTATATTTTCCGAAGTTAACCGGTGATTTACAAATTCAAAAAGATAAAATTCAATTATATCAAAATCAAGTATTTGTAACAGATAATGTTGAAGGCATTGTACCAGAGTTTTTGATGATGTTAAAAGGAGTTGTTGATTCTCCAGATATTCCATTAAATGTTTCACGTTCTTATCTTCAAGCTGATGGCAATGTAAAGAAAATTTCGAATTACATTACTAGAAAAGTTTCTGACAAATTAAAATCATTATTCAATGAAAGTCGTGAAGATTTTGAAAAAAAATGGAATGACATAAAAATCGTTTTGGAATATGGTATGCTTTCAGAACCAAAATTCTATGAAAAAGCAGGCGATTTTGTGCTTTATCCAACAACTGATGATACCTATTATACATTAGCAGAACTAAAAGAAGCACTTAAAGACAACCAAACCGATAAAAATGGGAAATTAGTTGTGCTGTATGCTTCTAATAAAGAAAATCAACACAGTTATATTGCAGAAGCAAATGCAAAAGGCTATAAAGTTTTAGTATTGGATTCTCCAATTGTTTCTCATTTAATTCAAAAATTAGAAGCCGATAATGAAAATGTAACTTTTACTCGTGTTGATGCTGACCATATTGACAAATTAATTCAGAAAGAAGAGGAAGCTATTTCAAAATTATCTGATGATGAAAAAGAGAAATTAAAATTAACTATTGAAGCTGTAGTGCCTAAAGAAAATTATACGGTTCAAATGGAAGCTTTAGACAGTAATGCTTCACCTTTCATCATTACGCAACCTGAATTTATGCGAAGAATGAAGGAAATGAGTGCTACTGGAGGTGGCGGTATGTTTGGCATGGGCAATTTACCAGAAATGTACAATTTAATTGTCAATACAAATTCAGCAATTGCCACTAAAATTTTAGAAGCTGGTGAAGATTCAAAAACCGATTTAGTAAAACAAGCACTAGCTATTGCAAAACTTTCACAAGGCTTACTAAAGGGTGAAGAATTAACCGCTTTTGTTAAACGAAGTTTTGAAACATTAAACTAATTATAAAAGGCTTTCAATAGAAAGCCTTTTATATTAATTGATTATTGTATTAGATTCTTTTTTATCTTGATTTAACAAAGTTGGATTTTCTTTAGCTAATTTATTTTTGGTTGGAATTTTATATGTAATTGAAATTCCATAATTTCTTGTATCAAATTTATTTCTGATTTGAATTGGAGTGTCTATAGAATAAAATCCTTGTCTATTAGTATTTAATATGTCGTTAGCATCAATAGAAACGGTTAATTGATCTTTCATGAATTTTTTAGAAAAATTCAAATCAAGACTATGATTAAATGAGTCAAAAGCTCTAAAATAAAAATAATTTCCTTTAGTAGTAGCATAACTGTAATTTGCAACAAATTTAATAGCTCGTGGTAAAATTATTTGAGATGATAAATTAACAATCCAGAACCCTTTGGTTTCAACACCTGGTAAAAAATGTTTTTGATGACCGATATATAAGTATAAAAAGTTAATTTTATCGGGGTTAAAATCAAACTTTAATGTTTCTTTTAATCCTTTAGAAAATAGCATATAAGGTAACGGAAAACCAAAGTTAAAATTCTCTATTCTAACATCTGATACGTTTATTGAAGTACTAAGAACTTGATTAGTATTGGATAAAGTTACTCGAGTAGCTACTTGGTTTGTAGCTTTACTTACAGAATAACTTAAAAAAGCATAATCAAACGCACTTAGTTTTACTTCATAATTATTAAATAATGTAGGGTCCAGTTGTGGATTTCCCACATTCGTTAAATTAGGATTTTGATAATTTATATTATTTGGATTTAAGGAACTAGTGCTTGGAAGTGTTATTTTATTATTGTAGTTCATACTAAAAAACACTTGAGGTGCTAAATTGTATTGTATACTCGCATTTGGAAAAATTCTAGATTGATTAAACGGTATTAAATTTCCATTCTGCGTTTTTCCATCAATTGAATACTCCTCTGCTCTACTACCCAAAATAAAATCAAATGATTTATAACTCGTTTGAATTTCTAGATAGGCTGCTTTGGTCGTTCTGAAGTAATCTAAATTTGTTTGGTAAAAACTATTGGTTATAAAATCTAATCTATCGTAAAACAAACCTGTACTCACTTTCCCTTTTTCAAAAAGAGGAATACCCTGATTATAATCTATTTTACCATTAATATATTTTTGATTATAATCATTTTTTAAAGTTGTTAAATTTTGAATTTTTGAGAATAAATCAAAATCATTATTTGTTTTTGAATAGTTTACTCTAAAATCAAGTTTTTGATCTGCCTTGGCAAATCTTTTTTGATAGGTAGCAACTACTTCTTTTCTAGAAAAGGTTGTATTTCCTTGGTCTAATGCAGTAAATCCTGTTCCAAAAGCATTTGATATAGAATTATTATTTTGTAAATTTATATCATAATTTAGTAACAATCTATCTTTACCAATATCGAAAGTAACCGCAGATTTCACATAATAATTTCTATTCAATCTGTCTGAATTTGTATTTGATAGCGTAACGTTTTGTGGATTTGCCTCTCTTGTCAAATCAGACCATAGTGCGGACTCCCTATAATTTTGACCAAAATTTAGTTGCCAGGAAAAAAACTTATTTCTGGCATTTAACAAAACACTATTATTCACTCGGCTTCTAAATTTATCATAATTTGTAAACTCATACCCACTTGTATAGGTTGCACTAAGATAGTTTTTGGCTCTTTTACTTGTAATAATATTTACAATTGCTCCTCCCGCAGTAGCAGGAAATTCAGCACCAGGTTGCGTAATAATCTCAATTTTTTCCACAGAATTTGCAGGCATTCCTTCTAAAAATGAATTTAACTCTGTGCTTGAAATATTTAGTGGTCTTCCGTCTAAAAAAACCTCTAATTGTTTGCCTTGGTACATCATACCTGCAACATCTGATACAATTAGACCAGGTAGTTTTTTTAGTCCTTCTAATAACGTTCCTGAATTTAATTGTGGCTGATCTGCAATATCAAAAATAGTTCTGTCTGCTCTTTGCTCTACTGCTTTTTTTTGTTTTACAACTTTAACTTCTTCAATCTCTTTCTCCTTTTGGGTTTGGCTCTGTTCTTGTGCAACTATACTATTGGCAATAATAATAATTAAAATAACGGTAAATTTGTTTCTCATTTTTATATTTTTGCTTTATAAGTATCTTCTTTACAAAAAATGTTACAAATGAATTTAACTCTTGAAACACCTGCCTTATTATTTTCTGCAACGTCTTTGATTTTGCTTGCCTACACAAACCGATTTTTAACTATAGCACAAATTGTTCGTAGTTTAAAGAAAAACTATGATGATAATAAAAATAGAAGTATACTTTCAGAAATAAAAAACTTAAATCTTAGAATAACATTAATCAGATTTATGCAGCTTTTTGGTGTTTTAAGTTTATTTTTATCCGTATTCGCAATGCTGTTATTATATTTAAATCAAACAAAAATAGGTATTTATATTTTTGGTTCGAGCTTATTTTCACTTATGTTATCACTGGGTATCTCTTTTTGGGAAATCAGTATTTCTGTGAATGCACTTCGAATTCATTTAAAAGATTTGGAAGAACTTTCTAATTAATTATCATATAATAAATTGGCATACCTATTGTAATGTTTATTGGAAATGTAATGGCCAAAGCCATGGGAATAAATAAACCCGGATTTGCTTTAGGAACTGCAATTTTCATCGCTGCTGGAACTGCAATATATGAGGCACTAGCTGCTAAGATAGACAACATAAAACGATCTCCTGTTGAAGATAAAAACCACTGACTTGCATAAGCAATTATTATTCCATTAATCAATGGAATAATAATTGAAAATAAAATGGTAAATTTTCCATTTTTAAGTAAATCTCCAATTTTTTTACCGCTTACTATTCCCATATCTAAAAGAAATAATGCTAGAAAACCTTTAAATATATCTGTAGTGAAAGGTTTAATTCCCATTGCTTCTTTATCATTTGCAAAAAAACCAATTGCTAAACTCCCTAAAATGAGAAATACACTTCCATTTGTAATTGCATGCTTAATTACAGCACTAAAGTTTAAATTTACTTTGTCCTCTTTCGCATATAGTTTGATTAATAAAACGCCAATGATTATTGCTGGAGCTTCCATTAATGCCATTACTGCCACCATATGCCCCCCAAAAGAATCTTTGTGTGCTTCTAAAAAAGACGCTGCTGTTACAAAAGTTACAGCGCTTACCGAACCATATGATGCGGCTATTGCTCCTGAATTTTCAATCGTTAATTTTTGCTTTAAAATAAAAAATGTGTAAAGTGGTATTATTGTTGCAATTACAAAACCAAAAATGATAGCCCAAATTATTTCTAAATTGAAATGACTGTGAGCAAGTTCTTGACCTCCTTTAAATCCTATCGAAAATAACAAATATAGTGAAATGAACTTAGATGAATTTTCTGGAATTTTTAAATCACTTTTAAATCGCACTGACAACAATCCCAATACAAAGAATAATAGTGCCGGATTTGTAATGTTTTCTAATAATAAATTTAAATTCATATGGGGATATTTAATTGTTCTATATTGGTCATACGATATGCTTTGCCAGTTCAACTTCGTTTCGAGTCGCTTATATTAATGATGTTTGCTTGCATAGCCTTTTTTATGACGATTTCATAAGTTATAATATTAGTTTGATGCTTGCTCTAATCTTTCATTAATTAGAGTTGCAAATTCAGAAGTAGTTGGAATTTTAATTGCTATAATTTGTTCCAAATTTGCTTGATCTAATTCAAATAAATAATTGTAAAAATTTTTTATCGCTTCTTTTTCATTTTGTGTTTCAGATAATACTTTAATCGTTGTAAAAAAACTCGAATTTGGCAATTCAGAAAAAGTTAAAAGACCTATTTTTTTTTGTTTTTCTACTTCTGTTACCTCAGATAAATCTCTTACTACTTTTAAAGGGGTAGTAGGTGAATAATGTTTTTTATACATTCCAGGCATATGGATAATAGTAGGTGCATTATAAGTAACCTTTCCGATTTGTTTTTCAATTTCATCAACAGAGATTGCTCCTTTCCTGTACAAGACTGGCTCATTATTAACGATTCCAACAATTGTTGACTCTATACCACACTGGCATGGTCCACCATCTAAAATAGGCAAATCAAACTTTGAAAAATAAAAATTAACTTGTGCTGCGGAGGTTGGACTTATTTGCTGAAAAGGATTAGCACTTGGCGCAGCTATCGGAAAACCTAAATCATCAATTAATTGACGCGTCAATGAGTGATTTGGCATTCGAATAGCAACTGTTGATTTTCCAGCAGTTATGTATTTAGAAACCTTTTCATTACTGGGTAATACTACAGTGAGCGGACCTGGCATAAATGCATTTATAAGCAAATCAATTTTAGGATGGATGGCTGTAACTAGATTTTTAATTTGTTGTTTATTTGAAACATGAACAATAAGTGGATTTTCGAATGGTCTATTTTTCAACTTATATATAGATTGAATAGCTTCATCAGAATAAATAGACGCCGCCAAACCATAAACTGTTTCTGTTGGAATTACAGCATTTTTTCCAGCTTTCAAATAGGCCTTTATTATTTCAATATCCTCAGTTATCATATATTACGGATTGCAAAATGAACAATATTGAGGGTCTTCGGTTTTTTTACCATTGGGAAAAATATTTTTTTCTGTAAAATTACAATTTAAACACGAAGAAATAGAATACATAATTGAATTTGTTGGCAACCCGCACCAACTGCAGGGTAATCCACCCTCAACCCTAGTAACATCATATCCAATTGTATTACATGAAGGGCAAGATTTAAATAATTTATCTATTAACTTTAATCCAGCTTTTTCAATTACTTTCATCCGAGAAGGATTATTCATTGCTCGCATATCTGTTTCAACATATGCGAACCCTTGATGCGCTTTTATTTTGTTAAATTGTGATAATAAGATGTGAAAATTTTCAATATTTTTTTTTATATCGGTAAAATCTGTTAAAGAGTTTCTTAAAATTACTTTATGTGATGGGAAATTAACTTTATCTGCAAATTCAATTAATTCTTCTTGTGTATTAACAACAGCAGTAGCAAAATTTGTTTCAACTGAAAACTCTTTAACAACTATTTCAAGATTATTTTTGATGTCAACTAACATCAAATATTCTTCATTACATGCAATAAAACCAAGAGTTGGGTGTGGACCGAAAGAGCCTTCGCTTGCAACAACTAAATCAATTTCTTGCAATTTTATAGCTTCATAACATTTATCTTTTAATGTTTCAAGTACCGTTTTTTTTCTGCTAATTTCACCTGAAAATGTACCAAATAAATCTGTATCAATTGCTGCAACTTTGACAATTACGCCTAATCTATTCGATAGTAAAGGTGCTAATACCTCTTCTTTTTTATGTTTTGTTGCTATAAAAAGAGTTCTATTTTTAAATAAATTATGCATATTGTTCCGCTTTTCTAATTTAAAATATAGCAATTAATGTTAACGAAATAGGAATTTTTATTTGTCTAATCTATTTTTTTTTATTTGGCTTTGTCCTCAATTCATTCAAGAATCATTAATTCTATAGCTCAAATAAATTTGTAATTAACAAAGCGCTAAACATATTGAAAAAATAGACTGATAATGCTTAGAATAAAGTTTTAAATTAAACTGTATATTGAACGATGTTGGAAATAAATTTCAAATAGTTAGGATTAAATAAGTTAATCATTATAATATAATAAATAGAAAAAAAACAAATCTAGTGCTTTGATCTAAAGTAACTTTTTAATGATTATTTCACTATGCAAAATAAAGATTTTGTTTTTATAAATTTTTATTTAATTTTGTAATTGCTATTATAAATATATTTTATGAACTATACTTTACATCAATTAGTGCTATTTTTGAAAATAACAGAGACAAAAAGTATTACTAGAGCATCTGAAGAGTTAAATTTGACACAACCAGCAGTTTCAATACAGTTAAAAAACTTTCAAGACCAATTTGAAATACCCTTAACTGAAACAATAGGAAGGCAAATTCATATTACTGATTTTGGTCATGAAATAGCTGAATCTGCAAAAAAGATTATAGATGAATTAAAAGTAATTAATCATAAAACGCATAACTATAAAGGCTTATTGACAGGTGAAATTAATATTTCTGTAGTTTCTACCGGAAAGTATATCATGCCTTATTTTCTAACAAATTTTCTTGAATTACATCCAGAAATTAATTTTAGATTAGATGTAACTAATAGGCATCAAGTTTTAGAAGATTTACAAAAAAATAAAATAGATTTTGCACTTGTTTCTGTACTTCCAGATAATTTTGAAATAGAACAGATTGAATTAATGGAAAACAAATTATTCTTTGTTGGTTCTAAATCAATGGATAAAAACTCATTAAATTTTAATGAGCTCCAAAATTACAACCTACTTTTCCGTGAACAAGGATCGGCTACTCGAAAAGCGATGGAGCATTACCTCAAAAAAAATAAAATAACATATAATAAAAAAACGGAACTTGTTTCAAATGAAGCTGTTAAACAAGCTATTATTGCAAAACTTGGAATTTCTATTATGCCTATAATTGGTTTAAAAAATGAATTAATTAATAACGAGTTAAAAATAATTGAAGTTGGTAATTTACCCATTAAAACTACTTGGCACTTAATTCATTTAAAAAACAAAAGTTTATCTCCAGCCGCAGAGGCATACAAAAATTATATTATTGATCATAAAAATGATGTTATTAGTGAACATTTTAATTGGATTACTAAAATTTAATTATGCTTAAAAATTCACTATTAAAGGGAGTTGCTCTAGTTGGCCTTGGAGCAACAAGTTATGGCATGCTAGCCACTTTTGTAAAATTAGCTTATTCAAAAGGATATACTACAGCCGAAGTTACTTCTTCACAATTTATTATTGGAATCTTGGGAATACTATTCATTACTCTATTTCAAAAAACAAAAAATAAAAATTCATTCTTAACTGCCTCATCAAAAAATATTTCCCAATTAATGTTAGCAGGCACATCCTTAGGAATGACAAGTGTTTTTTATTATTTATGCGTTAAATATATAAATGTTTCTATAGCTATAGTATTACTCATGCAAACCGTATGGATGGGGGTTTTATTAGAATGGTGTATAGATAAAAAGGCTCCTGAAACTAAAAAAATTATTGCTGTTGGTGTCGTTTTAATTGGAACCTTGTTGGCCACTAATATAGTTCATAACTCCCTACAAATAGATTGGAAAGGTATTTTTTGGGGATTATTAGCAGCGGCATCATTTACAACTACTATGTTTACGGCTAACAAAGTTGCTCTTGAACTTTCATCTGCGCAAAGAAGTTTGTATATGCTTTTAGGTGGTGCTGTTATTGTATTCTTGTTTGCCCTATATACACAACAAACATCTTTTAATTATTATATTTTTTTAGAATATGGTTTGTTTTTAGCGCTTTTTGGCACCATTATACCTCCACTTTTGATGAATGCTGGTTTTCCATTAACAGGTATAGGACTCGGTAGTATCGTTTCCTCTTTAGAATTACCTGTATCTGTATTAATGGCATTTTTTATATTAAATGAGCAAGTAGTATTTTTACAATGGGTTGGTATTATACTTATATTAGTAGCTATTGTATTAATGAATGTTCAAAAAAAATAATTTGTGACTAAAACCATATGGAAACCTTATTTTCATTAGATCCCATACACCTTAATTTACCAGACGCTACCTTTATTTATTATCCTAACTTTTTAAATCAAGAAAAAGCAGGCTTGTATTTTGAAAAATTACTTCAGGAAACGCCTTGGCAACAAGACGATATCACTATTTTTGGAAAGAAAATTGCCCAACCCAGATTAACCGCACTTTATGGAAATTTAGGTAAGCCTTACTCTTATTCGGGCATAACAATGCACCCAATAGCATGGAATCCTCTAGTGTGGTTACTAAAAGAAGAAGTGGAAACTATTGCACAACATTCATTTACATCAGTTCTTTTAAACTTATATAGAAATGAAAAAGATAGCAATGGGTGGCATGCAGATAACGAAAAAGAGTTAGGCCGGAATCCTACAATAGCATCACTTAGTTTAGGTGAAACCAGAAAATTTCAAATTAAACATACTACAAACAAAAATATAAAATGTGATATATTACTCGAACATGGCAGTTTATTACTTATGAAAGAAGGTGCTCAAGTACATTACAAACATCAATTACCCAAAGCGACTCAACCTAAAAACGTACGAATTAATCTAACTTTTCGAACTGTTTTTTAGATTTATTTATTTTTGAAAAAATATATATTCATTTTTTATTTTTTTGTTTTTTTTTATTAATATTGAACTATATTTAAAAAATAACAAATTATAACCAACATTAATTGTGCTTTTCGACTAATGAAAAAAAGTAAAAGAGTAGAACTAAACAACGAAGAAATAGATAGAGTTGTTAGTATGGCTCAAGAGGAAAAAAAACCTTTTGAAGTAATTAAAGAGGAATTTGGGGTTTCAGAAAATGAAGTTACTGAAATTATGCGTAAACGTCTATCTAAAGACAATTTTGAATTGTGGAAAAAGAAAATTGCTGCAGGCAAACCCAAGCCAAAACCACAAAAATTTAATGCCTTTGACGACGATGATGAATTAGACAGCAAGTATTATTTTAAAAATAAATTTGACTAAATAATATAATCCCGAAATTTTCGGGATTTTTTTTGTAACAATACCAACCAAATTACTACTTATGAGTAGTAAACATTTGAAATCAAAAAAAATGAAAAAAATTCTTAAATCTTTCGGTATAGCTTTATTAATTTTAGCTTGTAAACCAACTTTTGCTGCTGAAACACCTAAAAAAACGGTTTCAGTAAGTATTGATTTAGTTAATGTAAAAGAAGACAAAGTACAAGTTACTATTATGCCTCCAACTTTTACAACAGAAACAATAACATTCAACATACCTAAAATAGTTCCAGGCACCTATTCTGAAGATGATTATGGACGATTTGTAGAAAACGTAAAAGCATTTGACAAAAAAGGAAATCCATTAAAAATTGCAAAAATGGATGAAAACTCTTATACCATTTCAGATGCTAAAGCACTTGCAAAAATAACCTATTGGGTAAACGATACTTATGACACAGAATCAGGCGAAGGTTTTGGAAAAGGAGATGATATTTTTTCTCCGGCAGGGACAAACATAATTGAAGGTGAAAATTTTGTTTTAAACACACACGGCTTTGTGGGATATTTTGATGGACATTTAGAGACACCTTATTCGGTTGAGATTAAACATCCTGCTACATTATGGGGAGCAACTTCTATGATTGACACCAACGCTAGTAATGAAATTGACCAATTTAACACATCTAGATATGCTGAATTAGTTGACCATCCAATCATGTATTCAAAACCAGATTATACCGCGTTTAATGTAGAGGGTATGGACATTGTTATTAGTGTATATTCTCCAAAAGGCAAGTATAAAGCAGCAGATATTACTCCGGAAATGGAAAACTTTATGCGTGCACAAAAAAGATTTTTAGGCAAATTTAATAGTACAAAAAAATATACTATTTTATTATATTTATCGGATGTAATGGGTAAAGATGCTAAAGGATTTGGTGCTTTAGAACACACTACTTCAACTACAGTAGTTATGCCAGAAATGATGCCGTTAGAAGCGCTTAAAGAACAACTAAAAGACGTTGTTTCACATGAGTTTTTTCATATTGTAACACCATTAAGTGTGCATTCAAGAGAAATTCATTTCTTTGATTATAATAGCCCAAAAATGTCAGAACATTTATGGATGTATGAAGGTATTACAGAATATTTTGCAAATTTATTCCAAATCAATCAAGGACTTATATCTGAAGAAGATTTTTATAAAAGAATGGCAGGAAAAATTGAACAAGCCAACGCAATGAATGACAAAATGAGTTTTACCAAGATGAGTAAAAACGTTTTAAACCCTCCTTATAAAGATCAATACATCAATGTGTATCAAAAAGGGGCATTAATTGCTATGTGCCTAGACATTCAACTTAGAGAATTAAGCGGTGGTAAAAGAGGTATTTTAAGTTTAATGCAAGATTTATCGAATGAATTTGGAAGCCAAAAACCATTTAATGATAATGAATTATTTGCTACTATCACAAAAATTACCTATCCAGAAATTGGTGCGTTTTTAGAGAAATATGTCGCTGGTGAAACGCCAATACCTTACGATTTTTACTTTGCCAAAATGGGGGTAAAAAATGCTAAAATTCAAGTACCTGGAAATGCATTTTTAAAAGACGAAAGAACACCTTATATTAGAGTTGACCAAAGCACAAAAGAAATTATTGCATTGCCGATGGTAAATGAAAACAGCTTTATGACAACGTTAGGCATTAAAGGCGAAGATCATATTTTAGCTATCAATGGAACAGCTTATAACTTTGATAACATTTATGACTTAATTATGGCCAGTGAAGATTTTAAAGAAGGAGATACTATTACAGTCAAAATTAGTCGAGATGGTAAAGAACAAACCTTAACGGGTAAAATTGTATTACCAAAAACTGAAAAAGACGGATTTATGGCAACTGATAAATCTAAAGAAAATTTGAAAAATGCTTGGTTAAAAAGCTAATTTCGATAATTTAAATAAAATCTAATCCTCAAACAGCTTATTGTTTGAGGATTTTTTTATTACTTTGCACATCAAAATTAAAATGAAAAATGAAAAAAATAGTAGCGTTAGCGATTCTTATTTTTGCAATTGCATGTACAAAAGAAAATACTAAAAAAGGAAATTTACATTTAGTAGGAAACATTGATGGATTAATGCAAGGCAAAATATACATTCAACAACTAAAAGATACTTCTTTAATCAATTTAGATACTATTCAATTTGAGGGAAAATCAACATTTGATACCTATTTACAACTCGATGAACCTCAAATGTTATACATTTTTCTTGACAGAGGACAAACAAAATCTATTGATAATACCTTACAATTTTTTGCAGAACCAGGTGAAATGAAATTTGAAACTACATTAAAAGAATTTTATGCAAGTGCAAAATTTACAGGTTCTAAAAATCAAAAAGTTTACGAAGAATATCAAAAAATAAAAAACAATATTGCAAATGATAAATTAGAATTAGTAGCAAAGGAATTAAAAAATCTTAAAACAAATAATGCAAGTGTTTCTGCAAAAATAAAAGCAGATAAAGATAAATTAACCATTAGAAAATACTTGTACACTGCAAATTTTGCGGTTGTAAACGGAAAAAGCGAAGTAGCTCCTTACTTAGCATTAAGTGAAATTCCAGATGCTAATTTAAAATTATTAGACACCATACAAAAATCTATGAGTCCACAAGTAGCTAAATCTTTATATGGTAAAAGATTAACACAATGGATTAAAGAAAGAAAAGAAATTGAAAAATAAATAACAAACTGCTCTTATTGAGCAGTTTTTTTATAAACTATGCATACATTTTACAACCAAAACCTTGTCAAAATAGATTTTGCAATTCAAGACCTAGAAAAAGGCTCCTATGAAAATTGCTGCTTTGAAGGCTGCCAATTTAATCAAGTCGATTTGAGTAAAATAGAGTTTTCAAACTGTCAATTTACCGATTGTATATTTACAAGCCCTAACCTATCGTTAACAGCTTTTAAAGAAGTAACTTTTATATCATGTAAATTAGTTGGGTTACATTTTGAACATTGCAGTCCTTTTCTATTTGAAGCAATTTTTGAAAATTGTGCTTTACAATTATGTTCATTTTATAAAATGAAGTTAAAATATTGTTCTTTTTCGAAAAGTACGTTGCAAGAAATTGATTTTACTGAAAGTGATGTAAGTGGAATTGTTTTTGATTCGTGCGATTTAACCCGAAGTATTTTTGAACAAACGAATTTAGAACAAACAAATTTTAAAACCGCAACAAACTTTAGTATTAATTTAGCTTCAAATAAAGTAAAAGGAGCAAAATTTAGTGCAGACAATTTGAAAGGACTACTTGAATTCTATAAGATTAGTATAGAAGAATAGAAATAAAAAAAGGAAAGTTTTCACTTTCCTTTTTTTGAGCCGATGGAGGGACTCGAACCCACGACCTGCTGATTACAAATCAGCTGCTCTAGCCAGCTGAGCTACACCGGCAACTCAATTATTGTGGTGCAAATATACTGCCCTATTTCAATATTCCAAAAAAATAAAAGTATTTTTTAAGAACTTTTTATTAGTTTAATGCATTTACTTTTGCAACAAATTGATTTGCAGCATCTTCAAAATCTTTTTTGATTTGTTTGAAATGTGATTTTTTATTTTCAACCTTTTTTTCACTAATTCTTGTCATTAATGAATCAAAAGTATCCATAATATCATCTAATAATGCATCTGAAGCTTCAGTTGGTTTTCCTGTAGTTGTCATTTCCCAAATGTAAACTATGTTGATGATGTCACCTAATACATAGTTAATCTCTTTTTTCAAGTTTTTAACGCTTGCCATTTTTTTATCTTTAAAAATTATGCTGCAAAATTAGAATAATATATTGACACCGCAATAGTTAAATTGAAATTTCAAGTAAAGTTGCACTTCCTTCAAGTAAAAAATGTGTTATAGAAGCCGGAATTAGAATGGTTTGACCTTTTACTAAAGAAAATAGTTCTCCTTCATGCGTAAGTGTACATTTTCCTTCCACACACATAAAAACAGTAAAAGCATCTTCTTTTTTTATCCAAGAATAAGAAGTAGACAACTGTAAATAATTTGTTTTAAAATAAACCGAATCTACAACAGTAACCAACTTGTTTTCAACAACATTGTCATACGTAACTTTAGATTTTGTAGTATTGTAATTTATAGCTTCAAGGGCTAAATCGGTATGTAGTTCTCTAGCGATTCCCTTATCGTCAACTCGTCCCCAATCATATAAACGGTATGTAATGTCGCTTGTTTGCTGAATTTCTGCCAATAATATGCCTGCACCTATCGCATGAATTGTTCCTGTCTCTAAAAAAAATACATCGCCTGTTTGTACGGGATATTCTTTTAATAATTTAGTAAGTGAATTAGTTTGCAAATGTGAAAGATAGTCTGTTTGGGTTGATTCTTTATTGAAGCCTACAATCAAACGAGCATTTTCATCAGCTTGCATAATATACCACATTTCAGTTTTACCAAAAGATTGATGTCTAGCCTGGGCCAATTGATCATTTGGATGCACTTGAATCGATAAATCTTCTTTAGCATCAATAAATTTAAACAATAAAGGAAATTGTTTTCCAAATTTTGACAGTACCTTCTCGCCTAACATAGCTACTGGATACTCATCTATTAATTGTGTCAATGTTTTACCCTTAGCAGCGCCATTATTCACTACACTTATATCGTCGGAAACAGCTGATAGTTCCCAGCTTTCTCCCACACTTTTAGATACAACAGATTTGTGAAGTACTGTTTGTAATTTAGTACCTCCCCAAATACGCTCTTTTAAAATGGGCGTGAATGATAGTGGATATAATTTCATGTTGTGTTATTCTTTTTGCAAAGTTTCTAATGCTTTATGAATATGGTGTTTTGCACGCATACTATCAAACACAAAGATAGCTTTTCCATTTTTATCAAAAACATAGGTTACCCGACCTGGTAATAGTCCAAAAAATGCTGTTGGTACGCCAAATAATTTTCTAATTTTTTTATCCAAATCAGCAATAAGTGTAAAGGGTAACTGGTGTTTTTCTTTAAAATGTTGATGTGTCACCGAAGAATCACTACTAATCCCTACAACAACTGCGCCCAAATCTTGAAAATCTTGATAGGCATCACGAAACGTGCATGCTTGTACAGTACAACCTGGCGTATTGTCTTTTGGATAAAAATAAATTACAGCCGGTTTTCCTTTCAAACTTGAACTATCAAAAAGTTGATTATTTTGGTCTATACCTTGAAAATCCGGCATGAAATCTCCTATTTGAATAGCCATTTATACACCTTTATACGTTACAAAATTTCGAGGTGTTTCATACAAGACAACCTCTAATTCCAATTCCTTTGAAATATGTATTCTTAATTTATTCCAAATAACAACAGCTATGTGTTCGGCAGTTGGATTTAATTCTTCGAATTCTGGGACATCTAAATTCAAATTTTTATGATCAAATGCCTCTTCAATATGAATTTTTATCAAATCTGAAAGCACTTTTACATCGATTACAAAGCCCGTTTCTGGATTAATTGGTCCTGTTACACTTACAATCAATTCATAATTATGTCCATGAAAATTTGGGTTGTTACACTTTCCAAAAACAGCATCATTTTGCTCCATAGTCCAATCTTTACGATACAAACGATGTGCGGCATTAAAATGGGCTTTTCTACTTACAGTTACATTCATGATCGCTTTATTTTATTTCGGTTTCAAAATGATGATAAAATTCTTCAAAAATTATTTTAAACCATACCGTATAGAACTGAGGCTGATTTGCTATGTCTTGTTTTACCGCTTCGATACTCATCCATTTCCAATCTTCCACCTCATCTTTATTGATATCAGGCGTAGCATTAGAATAACCAATCATGACATGGTCTAATTCATGTTCAGTTAATCCATTATCAAAGGGAGCTTTATAGATAAAATGAAACATTTCTTTCAATTCAACTTCAAATCCCATTTCTTCTCGCAACCTACGTGTTCCAGCTTGTATATTTGTTTCTCCTTCTCGTTGATGACTGCAACATGTATTTGTCCAAAGCAAAGGTGAATGGTATTTATGATGTGCACGTTGCTGCAACATGATTTCATTTTTATCATTTAAGACAAAAACTGAAAAAGCCCTATGAAGCACTGCTTTTTCATGTGCTTCAAGTTTATTCATAAGCCCAATGGGACAATCATTTTCATCCACTAATATTACTTTTTCTTCTATCACAGTCTTAAATTTTGTTGTAAAATTACAAAAAATACATTTAAAAAGGGCTAGTTAAAACGAAAACAAGACTTTAACGCATTGTTAATAAATTTGGGTTGCGAATACCATAAATAATTGTATTTTTACCATTCGAAAATTTTAATAATAAAATGGGTAAAATCATTGCAATTGCAAACCAAAAAGGTGGTGTAGGAAAAACAACTACTTCTGTTAATTTAGCAGCAGCATTAGGTGTTTTGGAAAAGAAAGTATTGTTAATAGATGCCGATCCACAGGCAAATGCTACTTCTGGATTAGGTATTGATGTAGAACAAGTTGAAATTGGAACGTACCAAATTTTAGAACATAGCAATGCCCCAGAAGAAGCCATAATAGGATGTTCGGCACCAAATGTTTCTGTAATTCCTGCACATATTGATTTAGTAGCCATAGAAATTGAGTTAGTTGATAAAGAAAATAGAGAATACATGCTTAAAGAAGCACTAAAAACTATTAAAGAAGCGTATGACTACGTAATCATTGATTGTGCACCATCTTTAGGCTTATTAACACTAAACGCGTTAACCGCCGCAGACAGTGTGGTTATACCTATTCAATGCGAATATTTTGCCTTGGAAGGGTTAGGAAAATTATTAAACACAATTAAGAGTGTGCAAAAAATTCACAATCCTAATTTAGACATTGAAGGTCTTTTATTAACGATGTATGATTCGCGCTTAAGACTTTCAAATCAAGTAGTTGATGAAGTACAAAAACATTTTAACAATATGGTTTTTGATACTATAATTCAACGAAATGTAAAACTAAGCGAAGCACCAAGTTTTGGCGAAAGTATCATAAATTATGACGCAACAAGTAAAGGAGCTTCAAATTATATTAATTTAGCAGAAGAAATTATCAAGAAAAATAATTAATACAGATGACAAAAGCAGTAAAAAAACCTGTACTGGGAAGAGGATTATCAGCCCTTTTGAGTGACCCTTCAAATGACATAAAATCTGTTGAAGATAAAGGTGCAGATAAAGTTGTGGGAAACATTATTGAACTTGATATCAATACGATTGAAATTAATCCGTTTCAACCGCGAACTAATTTCAACGAAGAAACATTACAAGAATTAGCAAAATCAATTAAAGAAGTTGGTGTAATTCAACCTATTACGGTTCGTAAAATTGATTTTAATAAATACCAACTTATTTCGGGAGAACGCCGTTTACGTGCTTCAAAATTGATAGGTTTAGCTACCATTCCTACTTATGTAAGAATTGCAAACGATAACGAATCATTAGTAATGGCACTTGTTGAAAATATTCAACGTCATGATCTTGATCCTATTGAGGTTGCTATTTCATATCAAAGACTTATTGATGAAATAAAGCTTACACAAGAAGAATTAAGTGACCGCGTAGGTAAAAAACGTTCAACTATTACCAATTACCTTCGTTTGTTAAAATTAGATCCAATTATTCAAACGGGCATGCGAGATAGTTTCATCTCTATGGGTCACGGAAGAGCGCTAATTAACATTGAAGACCTAGATGTTCAAAGTGACATTTACCATAAAATTATCACTCAAAATCTCTCTGTAAGAGAAACTGAGGCTGTTGTAAAAAAATACCAAGAAAGTTTAAAACCAAAAACTTCTAAATCAGCCGCTTCAAAATCATATACTATTTCGGTACAAGAGAAAAAAGCAATTGCAGATTTTTTTGGTGCAAAAATAGCCGTTGATGTTACTTCTAATGGTAAAGGTAAAATTACTATTCCTTTTCATTCCGAAGAAGATTTCAATAGAATCATTAAATTAATTCAATCTTAAGTGAAATTTTTAATACATATCATTTTATTTTTTTGCGTAAGTTGGCAAACCCTTCATGCACAAACTAAAGATGAATTAAAAATTACAACAAAAAAAGAAGTTAAAGATTCAATTAATCCATTAGCACCTTCAAAAGCAGCTTTTTATTCAGCTCTTTTACCTGGATTAGGTCAAGCGTATAATAAGAAATATTGGAAAATACCCATTGTCTTTGCTGCAATAGGTACAGGTATCTATTTTATTGTTGATAACAACACAAAATACACCAGTTATAGAAATGAATATAAAGCAAGACTTCTGGGAACAAACAATACAGCTGATCCAAATTTTGGCAGATTGTCTACAGAAAGTGTGATTAGGGGTCAAAAATTTTATCAAAAAAATAGAGACTTATCCATTTTAATTACTGCAGGTTTATACATTTTAAACATTATAGATGCTAATGTAGATGCTCATTTACTTCAATATAATGTAAGTGATGACCTAACCTTAAAACCACAAATTAATCAAAATTTCTTAACCAATAAACACGAAGTAGGTTTGTGTTTAAGCTATCAATTTTAACAAAAATTTAATTAACAATTTTGTTTGTAATACTACTTATCAATAGTTTTAAATCATAGAAAATGAAAATTGCATTATTAGGATACGGAAAGATGGGAAAAGTAATTGAAAAAATTGCTTTAGAACGCGGACATCAAATTGTGCTAAAAAAAGGGAGTGATAGCTCTTTTGAAGGCCTTTTAAATGCTGACGTAGCAATTGATTTTAGTATTCCTAGTGTGGCAGTAACAAATATTTCAGAGTGCTTAAATAATTCAACACCTGTAGTTTGCGGCACAACTGGTTGGTTAGCTGACTATGACAAAATGGTTGCTTTATGTAACGAAAAGAATGGAAGTTTTATTTATGGATCTAATTTTAGTTTAGGTGTCAATATTTTTTTTGAACTGAATAGTTATTTAGCTAAAATGATGACAAACTTGAAACAATATAATGTTTCCATGGAAGAAATTCATCATACACAAAAATTAGATGCCCCAAGCGGTACGGCTATTTCACTTGCTAATGGTATTATAGACAATTCAAATTACACAGGTTGGCTATTAGCAGAAGGCACCACTTCAACTCAAACAGAACAACAAATTCCTATTGTGGCTAAACGAATTGAAAATGTTCCTGGCACACATAGCATTTATTATGACAGCAATGTGGATCAAATAGAGATAAAACACACCGCACACAATAGAGAAGGATTTGCGTTAGGTGCAGTTATTGCAGCGGAATGGTTAGTTGGCAAAAAAGGTGTTTTTACAATGAAAGACGTACTTGAATTAACATAACAGCATACACAATTTGATAATTTAACAATTAAACGATATAAAAAATGGAAACAACAGGTTGGATTTTAGCTATTATCATACTTAGTACATTACATGGTATTTCTACGTGGAAATTATACACCCTTGCAGGCAAAAAAGCATGGGAAGCATTTGTACCCGTTTACAATGGCTTTAAACTTATGGAACTTATAAATCGTCCAAAATGGTGGATTATATTACTTTTCATTCCTATAATTAACTTATTATTGCTGCCTGTTATTTGGATAGAAACCTTACGTACATTTGGAAAAAAATCTACTGGCGACATGTGGCTTGGTGTACTCTCTTTAGGCCTTTATATTGCTTATGTAAATTACACACAAGAAGTAAGTTATGAAGCAAATAGAAGCACAAAACCTGCAACAAAAACACTTGATACATTAGGCTCATTGAGTTTTGCAATAATTGTTGCAACATTAGTGCATTCCTATTTTATTCAACCCTTTGTTATCCCTACCTCATCATTAGAAAAATCATTATTAGTTGGCGATTTTCTATTTGTAAGTAAGTTTCATTATGGTGCAAGAACACCTATGACGACCATTGCTGCGCCAATGGTGCATGATACTATTCCTTTAATTAAAAAGAAATCCTATTCAAATTGGCCTGAGTTGCCATACTTCAGATTACCTGGATTGCAAAAAATTGAGCGCAATGATATTGTAGTTTTTAACTGGCCTGTTGACACAGTAGCTAAATTTAGAGACAATTCTGGCGTTAAATATTACAAACCTATCGATAAAAAATCAAACTATGTAAAACGTTGTGTAGGTATACCTGGTGATGTACTAACAATTAAGAATAGTGATTTGTATGTGAATGGTAAATTAGCGCAATTACCTGAGAGAGCGAAACCACAGTTTTCTTATAAGATTGCTTTTGATAATAACCCCACCACCGTTTCAAATTTAGATATAGCACTTAAAGAAGCTAATTCTACAGATGGTTATGGACTAAACAATTCTCAAGATACCGTTTATGTTAGAGCACTTACTCAAGCTGGTGTCGATAAAATTAAAACTATTTCTGGGATTAAATCAGTAGAAAAAATTATTAGTCATTCAACTGAAACAACTATTTTTCCTTATACAAAAAATTGGAATGTAGATAACTTAGGTCCTATAAAAATTCCTGCTGCTGGGGAAAAGGTAATGCTTAATGAAGAAACATTACCTTTCTATAAAATGATTATTACCGAATATGAACACCATAAACTTCAAGTAAATGGAAACGAAATAAGAATTGACGGTAAACCTGTTACTTCCTATACTTTTGAGCAAAATTATTATTGGATGATGGGAGATAACAGACACAATTCTGAAGATTCACGTTATTGGGGCTTTGTTCCTGAAGATCACATCGTAGGTAAACCTATTTTCATTTGGATGAGTTTAGATTGGAATACACCAGGCTTATTAAATAAGTTTAGACCTGAACGCTTCTTTACAACCGTTAGTGGTGAAGGTGAACCCAAATCTTATTTTAAATATTTTATTGGTTTAGTAATCGCTTATTACGCTTTTGATTATTTCAGAAATAAAAAGAAGAAAAAAGAAGAGGCTTAATGCTTAATTGTTAAACAGTTTTATTGTTAAATCGTCGGGAAATGCACAAATTTTCATTTGAAAAATTAGATGTTTGGATAGAGTCAAAAGAATTGACAAAATCAATCTATAATTTAACTCTATCTTTCCCGGATACAGAAAAATTTGGACTTATTTCGCAATTAAGAAGAGCATCAGTATCTATTTGTTCAAATATTGCTGAAGGAACTTCAAGAATTTCAAATTAAAGATAAAGCCCATTTTATTTCAATGTCTTATAGTTCAACGATGGAAGTTTTAAACCAATTAATATTATCTTATGAATTAGAATATATTAGCGAGTCCAACTATTCAAATTGTAGGAATCAAATAAATAGTATAACTAATAAGTTGAATTCCTTAAGGAACTATATTTTAAAAGATAAAAACTAAACAATTCAACATTTCAACATTTAAAATGAACATTCTCCTCTATCCTACTTATTTTCCATCTATAAGTCATTATATAGCAATGATTCAGGCTGAGCAAGTTACTTTTGAAGTTGAAGACACTTTTCAAAAGCAAACCAATAGAAATAGAATGTACATTTATAGCCCAAATGGAATGCAAATGCTAAATATTCCTCTCAAACATACTCAAGAGAGACAATTTTTTAGAGATGTAAAAATTGAGTATGCTTTTGACTGGCAAAAAAATCATTTTAAATCGTTAGAAGCCGCTTATCGTACTTCCCCATTTTTCGAATATTTTGAAGATGACATCCGTCCTATTTTTGAAAGAAAAACTATTTTCATGCAGGATTTAAATTTTCAAATAATGGAAATACTAAATAACTGTCTAGGGTTTCAACTAGCATTTGATAAAACCACAGAATACCATCACGAAAATAAAGATTTTGTTGACTTTAGAAATCTAGTGAATGGAAAAAAAGATACCACACAAATTGAGCCTTACATACAAGTTTTTGATGATAAATACGGTTTTATAAATAACTTATCAATTTTAGATCTATTGTTTAACGAAGGTCGTTATGCGTTAGATTATCTAAAAAAACAATCGTTATCTACGATACTTTAGATTTAAACGTGCCAATAGTGGAAAATGGTCGCTATTATAAAAATCATTAAACGTGTCAAATTGTTTTACAAGCATAGTTTTATCCACTAAAATATAATCTATTCGAGCAGGATAATACTTGAAATTATAGGTTTTTCCAAATCCTGAACCATTTGTCTCAAATGTATCTTGCATCGTTTCTTTAACTGCTCTATACACATAAGAAAAAGCGCTATTATTTAAATCACCACACACAATTTTTTTATAGGGACAAGCTCTATAGTGTTTTTTTATCAATTCGGCTTGTTCTTGCTGTTTCTTAAACGCGTTACTTAAACGTTTATAAATATACTTAGACTTAGATTCATCCATCTTTTCAATAGCTTCATCTTCAATATCTGTACTAATTTTAATGGATTGTAAGTGCATACTATACACTCGCAAGGTATCTTCTTCTTTAAGAATATCAGCAAAAACAACATTATTACTAGATCCTGGAAACGAAATTTTACCTTTATTAATAATTTTATACTTTGAAAAAATAGCATTTCCTACAATAATGTTTTTCCCTTCTTTAAAAACCTGTTTATAAGGATAAGCCGAAAAACGCGTTTTTTCAAGTTCAGAATATTCTTGAACACATAAAATATCAGGATTTTTTTCAGAAACAAATTGGGCAATTTGCTGAGGTATATTTGCCTTTGAATACCATTTAAATTTATTAAAAAGACGCACATTATAGCTCATCACTGTAAAATCACTTTCCTCATTTGGCAAAATTGTTTCTTGTAAATTGTAAAACTTATTAATAAAAGTAATCCCTAATAAAAGCGTAATTCCAGAGACAAAAATGAATTTTTTTAATTGGATAAACCAAAATAAAAAAAACAATAAATTAACAATTAACAAAAATGGTAAGAATAAGGTTAAAACACTTAAAAAAGCAAACCATCTAGGGGCTAAAAAAGGCAATAAATAGGCTAATAATGTTGTAGTACTCACTATAACATTAAGAAATAACATTATTTTTGATATCAAAGATATACCTTTTAACAACTCTATTGATTCACTTTAAATAAAAACTCTTTCTCTTCTTTGGTTAGGCTATCATAACCCGATTTGCTAATTTTATCTAATATATCATCTATTTGTTTTTGAATGATATCTTTCTCCTTGATTTGGGGAATAGCAGAAACATTAGATTTAGTTTTATAAACTTTTTTAAAGGTAGTATTTTTTTTTGACTTTTTAAAAACAAATAATTTACTCAAATCAACTCCTTTTTTCAATAAAAATAAATTTAGATAGCCAAAGCCAATACCTGCGAGATGCGCCACGTGTCCACCAGTGTTTTCAACGGCAAAATAAATAACATTTAACAACAAGATAATGAAGCCAATATGCCATAGTTTCACGATTCCAACTAATGGAATTCTGACCAAATAAAGGGGCGAATAAAAAACAACGGTAAAAAAAACAGCTAGCACAGCGCCACTTGCTCCAACAATTTGATTATCAAAAAAATAAAAATGTTGCACTAAAACATATACAATTCCTGAAACAGTTGCGCCAAAAAAATAGGTGGCTAAAAATTGATTAGCATTGAAAAACGTGAAAAATAATCGTCCGGCGAAAAACAAAAACAACATGTTGCTGAGTAAATGAAAAAAATCAGCATGAAAAAAGGAATAGGTAATAAATGTCCAAGGAAAAAAACTAAACTGTTGAGGATTTGAACTTAATGCTACATAGTTTGGAAAACTAAAAATCCCAAGTTTAAATTGAAAAAACATCGCTAACGAAAAGATAAAAATAGCAATATTCCAAAAAATCAGTTTTTGGGAAACATCATTGTAACGGTATTGTTCTTTTATATCTTTAAAAATTTCGTTCATATATTAATTCCAACGTCTATGATTAAATTTACTATTTCGCCAAAGTAGCATGATTAAAAATCCTGTTACTGCGCCACCAACATGTGCAAAATGTGCTATATTTCCACCTGAAAAAATTGAAAAGCCGGTTATACCTGAAAATAAATCTAAAAGCACAATAGCGGGTACAAAATATTTAGCTTTGATTGGAATAGGAATAAATAACATAGCTAATTCAGCCATTGGAAACATAAATGCAAACGCAACTAATAAACCATATATTGCACCTGAAGCACCTACCGCTGGAACAAATCCATTTGTTAGTACATTAAATTGTTCTTGAGAACATTGAATCTTATTTAAAATATGCACAACCGCTTCATTAGTCATTTGCCCATCAGCACTAAATAATGAACGATAAGAATGTGCATATAGCGTTTGTATATCTTGACTGCTTAAACCTAAAGCGTCTGTAACTTGATGAATTTCATAGTAATTCATACCCATATGTAAGGCTGCAGCTCCCAAACCACAAGCAAAATAAAAAATTAAAAAGCGTTTGCCTCCCCAAAAATGCTCTAAAGCCGAACCAAATGAAACCAAAGCAAACATATTAAAAAAGATATGCATCAAACTATCTTTAGAATGCATAAATAGATGTGTAAAAGGTTGCCAAATTCTAAATTGACTGTTTTCAAAATAATATAAAGAGAATAAATCGTATGCCTGAGGCACAACTTGACTCATTATAAAACAAACAATATTAATAATCAGTAGTTGTTTCACTACTGGTGTCATGTTATTGAACATAGTTAAAATCTTTTATCTAAATCTTCTGTAGTTAATGTAATAAATATAGGTTTATTATAAGGCGAAAAATTGGGTTCTTTACAGGCAAATAAGGCATTGACCAAATTACTTAATTCTGTTTCATTCAATAATTTTCCCGACTTTACCGCTATACTTTTTGCCATAAATTTGGCTATACTATCACTTAAGGAAAAACTATTTTCAGGTACCTCTTCTTGCACATTATAAATTAATTCGTGTAAAATATGCGACACTTCTGATTCGGTTACTTGAGCAGGAATACCTAAAATGATAAGTGCATCTTGTTTACTTGCTTCAAACAAAAAACCTATTCCTTCTAATGTAGGTTGCAACTCATTAAGTAAACGCAACTCATCTTTTGCAAAGGTCAAAGACAAAGGAAACAACAACTGCTGACTTGCGGCTTGGTGCACCGTAATATTTGTTAAAAATTGTTCATACAATACCCGCTGATGCGCTCTATTTTGATGAATAATCAACAATCCAGACTTAATACTATTAACAATATATTTTCGGTTTAATTGATACAACAATGATTTAGTTTCGGTCGCTTCTTCATCAAAAAGTTTACTCACTACCCCATCTGTTTCAAATGACATTTTTTCCACTTCAAATGTATCCTGCTTAAGTCCAAAATATAAACTTTCCCATGATGAATGAGTATCGTTTTTATAAGAAGTACGTGCATTAAAGGATGAAGCATACGATTTGTTTTTCACATCTTTATCTTCGCTAGACGTGGCAAATGGATTGTAATTACTATCCACCTGAATACTAGGCATATCCGCCTCTTTATTTTTATAATTGTAAGGTGTATCTAACGTTGCATCTCTCTCAAAATCTAAAGCAGGAACTACATTAAACATACCTAAACTATGCTTAATTGTAGAACGAAGAATAGCATATAACGCTTGTTCGTCATCAAATTTCACTTCCGTTTTTGTCGGATGAATATTAATATCGATAGTATGCTTAGGTACTTGTAAAAAAAGGAAATAGCTAGGTTGATTGTTATCTCTCAACAACCCATCATAAGCACTCATTATGGCATGATGAAGAAAACCACTTTTTATAAATCGATCATTTACAAAGAAAAACTGTTCAGTTCGGGTTTTTTTTGCAAACTCTGGTTTCCCTACAAATCCACTTATCGAAACAATTTCTGTATCTTCATTAACAGGAACTAATTTTTCATTTGTTTTTCCACCAAAAATATTGACAATTCGCTGGCGGTAATTGGAACTTGGCAAATTAAATATTTCAGAACCATTACTAATCAACACAAAATGAATAGATGGATGCGCCATGGCAACACGCTCAAATTCATCAATAATGTGTTTTAATTCTATGTTATCCGATTTTAAAAAATTGCGTCGTGCAGGAATATTAAAAAATAAGTTTTTAACTAAAAAAGAAGTTCCTTTTGGCACTACAGCCACTTCTTGAGAAACAAATTTACTCCCTTCAATGATTATATGTGTACCTAATTCTTGTTGGTCTTGCTTGGTTTTCATTTCTACATGCGCCACAGCAGCAATAGAAGCTAATGCTTCACCTCGAAATCCTTTTGTATGTAAAGCAAACAAATCTTCAGCGTGTTTAATTTTTGAAGTAGCGTGTCGTTCAAAACACAAACGTGCATCAGTTACATTCATACCCACTCCATTATCTATCACCTGAATCAATGTTTTTCCTGCATCTTTTATAATAAGTTTGATTTCACTTGCTTTTGCATCAACAGCATTTTCAACCAATTCTTTCACGACAGAAGCAGGTCGTTGTACGACTTCTCCAGCAGCAATTTGATTGGCTACATGATCAGGTAATAATTGAATAATTCCAGACATTTCGTCTTTTTTTTGTTATAGGACAAATTTAATGAAAATCTATTGGCTTTTTATGTTTATAAAATCATAAAAATAAAAAAACCTAACAGTTCATTGTTCTGTTAGGTTTTTATACTAAATATTGTGATTATTATTTTTTATTTAATTCGACCATTTTAATGGCAGCGATAGCAGCCTCAACACCTTTATTCCCGTGTTTTCCACCGCTTCTATCTAAAGATTGTTGCATCGTATTATCTGTCAAGACGCAAAAAATTGTAGGAATAGTATATTTCAAATTTAAATCTTTAATTCCTTGTGTTACACCTTCACAAACAAACTCAAAATGCATGGTTTCTCCTTTAATTACACAACCTATTACAATTACAGCATCTAGTTGTAGTTTTTCATGCATCTGTTTTGCACCAAAAATAAGCTCAAAACTTCCTGGAACATTCCATCTAACAATGTTTTCAGGCAACGCACCGCAATCAGTTAATGCAGTATAGGCGCCATTAAAAAGCCCTTCTGTTACTTGTTCATTCCATTCTGAAACAACAATCCCAAACCGAAATTTTTTCGCGTTTGGGATTGTGTTTTTATCGTAATTGGATAAATTTTTATTCTCAGTAGCCATTATTGTTCTAGAGTAGCAATTAAAGCATCAATATTATACCCTTCTTGTGAGGTTTCATATTTTTCTTTAATTGTTTTCAAATATCCTAATGCTTCTTCTTTTTTATTTGCTAAGATCGCTAAGTTTGCCGCTTTAAATAAAAATCTAGGTGTAACAAAATCATTATCATCTAAATTTGCAGCTTCTACATATAATTTAAGCGCCTCGTCATTTTTATTCAATTCTGCATTTGCGTCACCTTTCGCACCTAAAGCTAAAGCAGTTAAAACTTTATCCGAAGAAGAAAATTGATTTAAATGTGTTATTGCATTAGTATAATCTTTTAAATTTAAAAAAGATATTCCTGCATAATATTCAGCTAAATTAGCAGCTTTAGTACCTGCATATTCATTAATAATTCCTTCAAACCCTAATTTTCCTTCACCACCTTTTAAAGCTAGCTTATACAATGAATCTTGTTTTTCAGTAGCATCAACAGCTTGTTGAAAATAGGTTTGCGCTTGAAACATTTCTTTAAACGCTTCCTCCTCTTTTGGTGCAGCTACAAATTTAGTATATAAAATATAAGATAAAGTAACAATAGCCAATACACCAATAACCGTAAGAATGGTTTTTTGATTTTTAATCACCCATTCTTCCGTTTTATTTGCTTTTTCATCTAACGCATTAAAAACGCCAGCTGTTGTACTTTCGTTTTCGTTAACATTACTATCTTCAACAGTTGTATCAAATGTTGGCTCTTTCTCTTCTTTTTCTTTAGGAGCCTTAAATCCTCTTTTATTGTACGTTGCCATTTATCTAAACTTTTATTAGAGGTGCAAAAATATAACTTTTATTGAAATTTGCATAAATTTTTTAGGGTATTTTATGTGTAAGCTAAAAAAACCGCTTGATTCTTAATTTTATGTCCCAAAACAAAAGGCTTTTAACAATTTTAATGTTCTATATACATAGTTTTAAAAATTGAACTTACATTTGTATGCTAAAATTATTTTTCTAAAGGTGTATTTAAAGTCACTTTCACTTATCAATTATAAAAATATTGCTGAAAATTCTTTTGAATTTGATAGCAAGATAAACGCTATAGTAGGAAGAAATGGTGTAGGTAAAACAACCGTTTTAGACGCTATACATTATTTAGCAATTGGCAAAAGTTATTTTAACCCTTTAGCAACTCAAAACATTAAACATGGCGAAGATTTCTTCGTAATTGATGGTGTTTTTGACAAAGAGCTTAGAAACGAACACATTGTCTGTAGTTTTAAAAAAGGGCAAAAAAAGGTTTTAAAACGAAATGGCAAAGCCTATGATAAATTTTCAGAGCACATAGGATTAATACCCGTTGTAATTATTTCTCCCAGCGATGTTGATTTAATTGTTGAAGGAAGCGAAATAAGAAGAAAGTTTATTGACAATGTTATTTCTACATCAGACACCATTTATTTACAACACCTAATTACATATCAAAAAACCGTTGCACAAAGAAATGCATTGTTAAAGTATTTTGCTTTAAACCAAACTTTTGACGCAGACAATTTAGCTATTTACAACGAGCAAATTTCACATTTTGGACAGCTCATTTTTGAAAAAAGAAATTCCTTTTTACAACAATTTGTTCCAATTTTTCAACATTATTACGAAATTATCTCTGAAAATGCAGAACAAGTTACAATTGCTTATGAAAGTCAACTACACGACGCTCCGTTAAAAGAACTTTTAGAAACACATCTTCAACGAGATAGAATAGCACAATATAGTACATGTGGTATTCACAAAGATGATTTGCGTTTCGAAATTAATACGTATCCTATTCGAAAATTTGGTTCGCAAGGCCAACAAAAATCATTTTTAATTGCGTTGAAACTAGCTCAATTCGAATTTGTAAAAAATCAAAGCAAAACCTTGCCTATTTTATTATTTGATGATATTTTTGATAAATTAGACGCCTATAGAGTACAGCAAATTGTAAACATGGTTAATGAAGATGTGTTTGGTCAAATTTTTATTTCTGACACACATCCTGAACGAACCGAAGAAATTATAAAACAGACACATAAAAGTTATAAAATATTTACTATTTAAAAAATGAAAAACGTAAAATCAATTATCGCAACAGCAATTATTATCTTATCAATAAGCTGCTCAAATAGTCAAAATTTCAAAAGTGTAGAAGTAGCTGCATTTAAATCTACCTTAGAAAAAACAAACAATGCACAACTTATTGATGTACGAACAGCAGAAGAATACGCTGGGGGACATATTGATAATGCAAAAAACATCGACTGGAATGGCAATGATTTCGACACGCAAGTGGCTTCATTAGACAAAACAAAACCTGTTTTTGTTTATTGCCTAAGTGGCGGAAGAAGTAAAAAAGCTGCGGCTAAACTTAACGAATTAGGATTCAAAGAAGTAATTGAATTAAATGGTGGTTATTTAGCTTGGGAAAAAGCAAACCCAAAAACCAATGTAGTTTGGTCTGGAATGACTCAAGAAGAATACAATAAACTAATGATTTCAGGCAAAACGGTTGTAATTGATTTTTATGCCGAATGGTGTGCGCCATGTAAAAAAATGGCTCCTTATCTAGAAAAAATGAATACTGAATTAGCAGGAAAAGTTATTATTCATCGCATCAATGCAGATAAAAACAAATCCCTATTCAATGCGTTAGGCTATCAAGGCTTACCTGTACTATTGGTTTACAAAAACGGAAAAGAAACCTTCAAAAAAAATGAATTTGTAAGCGAAGAAGAATTGAGAAAAGCACTTTAATAAAAATTAGTAGTTTTTACTTTTTACCCTATCTAAACAATGAACATCATACAAAATCAATCCTTAAAAAAGTATAATACTTTTGGCATTGAAGCCACAGCAAAAGAATTTGTAGCCATTCAAAACGAAGCGGAGTTGGCAACTGTTTTAAACAAAAATCAACAGAAAAAATTATTTGTATTAGCTGGTGGAAGCAATATGCTCTTGATAAAAAACATTGACGCACTGGTCATTCACATCAACAACAAAGGCATTGAAATTATTGAAGAAAGCGAAGAATATGTTTGGGTAAAAGGACAAGCGGGAGAAGTTTGGCATGAGTTTGTAGTATGGTGCATAAATCATAATTATGGTGGTATAGAAAATTTATCTTTAATTCCAGGAAACGTAGGGGCAACACCTGTACAAAACATTGGGGCGTATGGTGTAGAAATTAAAGACACGTTTGTTTCCTGTGATGCGATGGAAATTGCTACCCAAAAAATGCGCACTTTTACTAAAGAAGAGTGCCAATTTGGCTACCGAGAAAGTATTTTTAAAGGCGAATTAAAAAACCAATACATTATTTTATCGGTTACTTTCAAATTGACTAAGAAAAACCACAAAACGAATACTTCTTATGGAGCAATTGATACTGAGTTAGAAAAATTAGCAATAACACATCCAAGTATCAGAGATATTAGCAATGCTGTAATTGCGATTAGACAAAGTAAACTACCCGACCCAAAAGAATTAGGTAATAGTGGTAGTTTCTTTAAAAATCCAGTAGTACACATTGAAGTTTACCAACATGCAAAAACGAAGTATCCAGATATGCCACACTACCCTGTCTCAGAGACAACTGTTAAGGTTCCTGCAGGCTGGCTAATTGAACAAGCTGGCTTTAAAGGCAAACGCTTTGGCGATGCAGGTATTCATGCTAAACAAGCGTTAGTTTTAGTAAATTATGGAAACGCAACTGGAAGTGAAATTTGGGCTCTAGCACAAAACATTCAACAAACAGTAAAAGAAAAATTTGGTATTGAAATTGAAGCCGAAGTTAATGTGATTTAACTCTGAAACTTTATAACTTTAAAACTTTAAAACTTGAAACTCAAAACTTGAAACTTAGCTAAAATTAAAGTACATTTGCACAACTTTTAGTAAGGAATATGGAAACGATATTAAGCATACTTTTTATAGCATTTATAGTTTTTTTTAGCATTCAATTTTGTTACTATGGCTTTGTCTTTAGTCGGTTTGCATTTGCTAAACCTCAAGCAGGCACACCAAAAAAAATTCCTGTTTCAGTTATTATTTGGGCAAAAAATGAATGTGAAAATTTAAAAGCACTACTGCCTATTTTACTTTCTCAAAACTATCCCCATTTTGAATTAGTTGTGATTGATGACGATTCAAGTGATGATTCACTGGACCTATTAGAAGCTTATGAAAAACAATACGCCTTCATTAAGTTGGTTAAAGTTAAAAATAACGAAGCTTTTTGGGGAAATAAAAAATATGCCTTAACATTAGGGATTAAAGCCGCTAAATACGAATATTTACTTTTTACAGACGCTAGTTGCAGACCCGAAAATGAAAATTGGATCGAGGATATGACAGCACACTTTACTGTAAAAAAAACAATTGTATTAGGCTATAGTTCCTATTATAAAATCAAAGGTTCGTTTTTAAATAAATTAATTCGTTTTGATGGCGCTTTAGCTGCTATTCAATATTTTTCATGGGCTAAAATAAATAAACCATATAAAGGAATTGGCAAAAATTTAGCTTATAAAAAAAGTGAATTTTTCAATGTAAGAGGGTTCATGGACCACATGAAAATTAGAACAGGTGATGACGACCTGTTTATCAATCAAGCTTCAACAGCAGAAAATACAACTATAAACACCACTAGTTTTACCTATTCAGATAGCAGAACAAGTTATTCGTCTTGGCTGCAGTTAAAGAAAGACCAGATTACATCTGCAAAATATTACAAAGGGTTTGACCAATTTCAATTGGCTACACATTTCATCTCCCAGTTCTTTTTTATATGTTTAGCCATTGTATTACTTGCTTTTCAATACAATTGGATTGTAGTTACCATTTTATTGAGTTTCAGGTATATTTTTAACTGGATTGTAATTGGGTATGGTGCTTCAAAATTAAAAGAAAAAGACATTATTTTTGGGTATCCCCTATTTGAATTTATAGTTTTATTTACACATATTCGAATTGCCATTGCAAGTTTATTTTCAAAAAAAACAAATTGGAATTAAAACAAGAACATATTAGCGCTTTTATTCAAAAAGCAAAACAAGGCGATCAAGTTGCCTTTACCTTCTTGTTAGACCATTATTGGAATGAAGTCTATGGCTATATGCTTAAACGAACTGAAAACGAAACCGATACAGAGGATATTGTTATAGAAACGTTTGCCAAAGCATTTGACAAAATACAAACATATAATCCTGATTTTGGTTTTAATACATGGCTAATTGCTATTGCCAAAAACGTACATATTGATTTACTTAGAAAGAAGAAAACATCGCTATTTATTGACAATTCAGAGGCAAATGATCAATATGCTATAGCGGACGAAACACCTTCTGCTGAAGATATTATCATTACAGAACAAAATCTATCTCAATTACTTCAACACATTAAAGAATTAAAGCCTGCGTATCAAGAAGTTATTCAACTTAGATATTTCCAAGAAATGAGTTACCAAGAAATGGCAAATCATATTGATGAGCCACTGAATAACATCAAAATTAAACTTCTGAGAGCTAAAAAATTATTAGCAGAAATCATCCATACTAAGAAATAAAAATTTATTTTTCACATTAAATTTAACTTTTTATTACATTTTGGCACGATAATTTCATAAGGTATTGTATTATTCTTAATCATTAACCTTAAACCATATTATTATGTCAAATTTCAACGTAGAAAAAAACAGTTGGCTAGAAGTTGTTTTTGAAGGAAAAAACAAAGCCTATGGAGCGTATCAATTAAGACAAGAAAATGATCGCACTACACTTAAAGCATTATTCATAGCAGTCGTTTTAGTTGCAACAGGATTAGGATTAGTTTCTTTTTCGACTACTAAATATGAAGAACCAATTATTCATCCCTGTCCAAAATTAGAACCATCAGTAGTATTTGTGGAGCCTAACAAAATGAAACCTAAAACCGAAGAACAACATGGAGAAAGAAACACTAAAAAAAATACTAGACCCTCTATTCACAACACACCAAGAATCAGTGACATAGCAACCCCTAAGCCAGAAGCAATTCCAGGAAATGAACCATTTAATCCAAATGGCAGTGAAAATGGCAAAAAACCCGGAACTGAAGGCAATCCAATTACACTTAGCTCAACAATTAGTGGAGGAAATGGTGGAGGAAATAGCGGAGGAGGCAGTATGAATATTGTTTCAGAAGCTGCATCGTTTCCTGGTGGCATTAATAAATTCAGAGAATATGTGGCTTCAAATTTTAAAATTCCAAGCGATTTCAACAAAGAATATGTGTATATTGAATTATCTTTTATTATTGAAACTGACGGCAGTATTTCTTCTATAAAAATGCAGAATAATGGCGATGAAAAATTAGAAAAAGAAGCCATAAGAGTTTTACAATCTATGAAACAAAAATGGGAACCTGGAAAATCAAATGGAATTGCTGTTCGATCTGAAAAAATGCTACCTATAAAAATAATGGTAACCGAAATAGAAGACTAAATTTAGTAGTACTTACTATAAACCACAAAGTGAATTCATTTTGTGGTTTTTTTATGATTTGTTTTTTGAACGTTTTGTATCTTTGTCATTCATTATTACTATTTAGTATGGCGTCTGAAAATGTTTTTCCTCCGCAGCCTAAACCAAAATGGTTGCGAGTAAAATTACCTACGGGTCAAAAATATACCGAATTAAGAGGATTAGTTGACAAATATAAACTAAACACAATTTGTACATCTGGTAGTTGTCCAAATATGGGTGAATGTTGGGGAGAAGGCACAGCAACCTTCATGATTTTAGGAAATATTTGTACCCGCTCATGTGGCTTTTGTGGTGTAAAAACGGGGCGTCCCGAAGAAGTTGATTGGGAAGAGCCTGAAAAAGTAGCCCGTTCTATAAAAATAATGAACATTAAACATGCCGTAATCACGAGTGTAGACCGAGATGATTTAAAAGACATGGGGTCAATCATTTGGGCAGAAACAGTAAAAGCAATTAGACGAATGAATCCAACGACTACTTTGGAGACATTAATTCCTGATTTTCAAGGAAATGAAAAAATACTAAATCGCATTATTGAAGTGGCTCCCGAAGTAGTTTCTCACAATATGGAAACGGTAAAACGATTGACGCGTGAGGTTCGTATTCAAGCGAAATATGAAAGAAGTTTAGACGTATTACGCTATTTAAAAGACCAAGGTATTAATAGAACTAAGTCTGGCATAATGCTTGGTTTAGGTGAAACAGAAGAAGAGGTGATTGAAACCTTACATGACTTGTCCGCTGCAAAAGTAGATATTGTAACTATTGGTCAATATTTACAACCAAGTAAAAAACATTTACCTGTAAAAGAATTTATTACTCCCGAACAATTTGCAAAATATGAAGAAATAGGTAAAAAACTAGGCTTTAGACATGTAGAAAGTGGTGCTTTAGTTCGTTCTTCTTACCATGCTGAAAAACATATTCATTAATTTTAGTAAAAAGTAATTAGTGAGCAGCAAATTTATTTTGAAAACTATAACTTTTCAACTTGAAACCTGACCCGAGACGAAACCGAACGGAGCGCAGCTAAATTAAAAAACATTGAAATCTGAAACAAAAATAAAAGTAGCCATTAATGGTTTTGGGAGAATTGGAAGAAATCTATTGAGATTACTTCTGAATCATCCAAACATAGAAATTGTTGCCATTAACGATATTGCTGACACAAAAACAATGAGTCATTTGCTTAAATATGACAGCATACATGGAGTCTTGCCTCATGACGTTTCATTTGACGAACAAAATCTGCTTATTTCAAATCAAAAATTTGCGTTTTATCACGAAAAAGATATTTCAAACTTACCTTGGAAAACTTTACACATTGATGTTGTCATAGAGGCAACAGGAAAATTTAAAACGTATGAATTAGCGCAACAGCATATTTTGGCAGGAGCCAAAAAAGTTATTTTATCAGCTCCTCCCGAAGATGAAGTGATTAAAACTGTTGTTTTAGGTGTAAACGAACATATTTTAGATGGTTCTGAAGGTATTATTTCTAATGCCAGTTGCACAACGAACAATGCAGCGCCTATGCTCAAAATTATTGACGAATTATGTGGTATAGAACAAGCTTACATTACTACTGTACATTCTTATACCACCGACCAAAGTTTACATGACCAACCACATAAAGACTTAAGGCGTGCAAGAGGCGCGGCACAATCTATTGTACCCACCACAACTGGAGCAGCTAAAGCTTTAACCAAAATATTTCCCAACCTTGAAGGTAAAATAGGAGGCTGTGGCATACGTGTTCCTGTACCAGACGGCTCGTTAACAGATATAACCTGCCATGTAAAAAACGAAGTCTCTATTGAAACCATTAATGCAGCATTTAAAAAAGTGACAACAACATCGTTAAAAGGCATCATGGCTTATACCGAAGACCCTATTGTTTCTGTAGATATTATTGGCAATACACACTCCTGTGTTTTTGATTCGCAACTTACGTCTGTTATCGATAATTTAGTTAAAATTGTAGGTTGGTATGACAATGAAATTGGCTATTCCTCTCGCCTAATTGATTTAATCATTTTTATTTCTAAAAAATAATTGTACTTTTATTTTTTATTTTAATCTGTTTAGGCAAATTGACCTATGAGACAACTAGCTATTTTTATTTATTTACTTACTTTATTTTGCTATTCGCAAGAAAAGAAAGTTACACAAGATAGTATTGACTATTATTTAGAATTAGCTAATTATAGTGCTGAAGAGCAATTTCAAATTGACAAGGCAATTAAGTATACCCATAAAGCTGTTTCTTTTGCAAAGAAAACTAAAAATGAAAGTAAAAAAATAGATTCTTATTATTTTTTAGGAACCCTTTATTTAGAAAATAACAAACCTGAAGAAGCGATCGTTTATTTTATTAGATGTACTAATTATTTTCAAACGAAAAATATATCAAATTCAAAATTAGCCAAAACGTATTTTTCACTTGGTAAAAGTTATTTACTCAAAAATAATCAAAAATTAGCTAATTTATATTTCACTAAATCATTTGAAATTTATAATAATTTGCCGCTTTCAGATGCCTTTTTATTAGTGGAACTACAAAAAGGGTTAGTACTTAAAGCAAATAAAAAATTTGATGAAGCCATTACTGTTTTCAACACCATTGTTTCTCAAAATAATCAATTTGAAAACACAAAAGTGGAAGCTTTTTTTCAATTGGGAGAAGTTTACACCACACAGAACGAAGATGAAAAAGCCTATACCGCCTTTCAAAATGCTTATGAGCTAGCCGAAAAAAATCCTAATTTTTTAATCAAAAATAAAATTCTCAAAAAATTAATTTTATTAAGTGAAAAGAACGGCGATTTTAAAAGTGCAAATCAATATTTAAGAAAAATAAATGATTTAAAAGAAAACAGTAACTTCACTACTGATGAAAATTATCTTTTAAACAAAAAAGAATATGATAGCCAACTCGATTTAGTTGAAAAATTAGAAAACGAAAAACAAGACCAACTTAAATCTATGAAATTTTCAAAATTAATTAGTATTTTAAGTATTGCATTAATAGCGATTTTATCATTGCTGAGTTTCTCTTTATACAAAAACAATAAGATCCGAAATAATACATTCAAATTATTGGAAGACAAAAATAAAGAACTTACAAAAGAAAAAGAAAAAGCTGAACAAGCGTCAAAAGCTAGAGCAGAATTTTTGTCTACTGTTAGTCATGAATTACGAACACCTCTTAATGCCATAAACGGCATAACCTATTTACTCTTGCAAGAAAAACCAAGAGCAAGTCAATTAAATTATTTAAAATCTTTAGAGTTTTCGGGAAGCTATTTATTGAATTTCATTAACGATATTCTTGAAATTAACCGATTAGAATCAGATGTAGTACAAGTAGAAAAAATTGATTTTAATTTGAATGAATTAGTGACCAATATTAAACAATCATTTAATGAATTTATCATCAAAAATAACGTGAATTTTCATACTGACATTCAGTTAAATAGTGTAACTAATTACATTGGAGACCCCACAAAACTCTCTCAAATATTAATAAATTTAATCAATAATGCTATTAAATTTACTAAAAACGGAGATGTATGGTTAACAATAAAGCAAATTGAAGAGCACGATGAAAAAATAAAATTAGCATTTACTATCAAGGATAATGGAATAGGGATTCCAAAAGAAAAAATTGCCACTATTTTTGATAGCTTCACACAAGGTTCTGTTGAAATTAATAGAACCTATGGCGGAACTGGACTAGGATTGTCTATTGTCAAGAAAATAGTAGAGTTATTAGGTAGCGAAATTACACTTGAAAGCGATGTAAACCAAGGAAGTGTGTTTTGTTTTGATTTAATTTTAGAAAAATCTGCAATTATATCACCAAACGAACTTCCTTCAAATGAGGAAAAATCTTTAGAAAATTTACAAGGAAAATATGTATTATTGGTTGAAGACAATAAGATAAACCAAATGATCACTCAAAAAATGCTTGAAAATAAAGGCATGATTTGCACCATTATTGACAACGGAGAAGAAGCCATTAGTGAATTAGCTAAAAATAATTATGATTTAGTTTTAATGGATGTTCATTTACCAGGTATAAATGGAACAGAAGCAACAGAACAAATTAGAACCTTTAACACACATACCCCAATAATTGCTTTAACCGCAATTTCATTAAACGAAAATAGAGAAACCTTATTGTCTTTTGGAATGAGTGATGTGGTTACAAAACCATTTAAACCCGAACATTTATATGAAGTAATTGCTTCTTACCTTGAGGCAAATTAATGATATTCTTATAATTCAAGAATTAAGTTTTTTATTAAAGCTCTTACGTTAGGTTCAGCTTTTTTTGCAGCTTCTAAAACTTCATTGTGATTTACTTCCTGAATTTCATCTTCATTACCCATATCAGTAATTATAGAAATTCCGAAACAATCTAAATTCATATGACGAGCTACAATCACTTCAGGAACGGTTGACATACCTACGCAGTCTGCACCCACAGCTTTAACATATTTATATTCCGCTAAGGTTTCAAATGTAGGGCCTTGCAAAGCTAAATATATTCCCTCTTTAATAGGAATTTGCAAAATCGCAGCAATCCGTTTAGCCTTTTCAATTATTATTTTAGTATATGGTTCACTCATATTTACAAAACGAGGGCCAAAACGTTCGTCATTATGTCCTCTTAAAGGATGGTCAGGTATCATATTGATGTGATCTTTTATGATCATAATATCACCCACTTTAAACGCGGGATTAACCCCTCCAGAAGCGTTAGAAACAATTAACAAATTAACACCTAGATGTTTTAATACACGAACAGGAAAAGTAACTTGTTTAGCATCATATCCTTCATAAAAATGAAAACGACCTTGCATAGCCACAACTTTTTTTGAACCAATAGTACCAAAAACTAATGTCCCTTTATGACCTTCAACTGTAGAAATAGGAAAATGAGGAATAGATGAGTAAGGAATAGAATGAGTAATACTTATATCCTCTACAAAATCACCCAATCCAGAACCAAGTATAACACCAAATTCAGGCAAAAAATGATTTATTTCTGCTTTTATATACGAAACCGATTCTTGTACTTTATCCCACATTTTATTTTATTTATAGTAGCTAAATATACTTAAAATAAATAAGAAATCAAAATTACATTTGGATTTCTTCAAATGTGATTAATTGAGTCTTGGAAAATTTTTTATAAAAAAAAACAGTTGTGAAAATAGAGATTGACTTACAAAAAAAATCAATCAAACTCTTTTTTTTATTGTTTTATAATCTTTGCTGAGTGAATATAGCTTCCTGAAGATAGTTTTACTAAATATTCAGCACTAGATAATTTTTTTAAATCTAGCGAAATTAAATTCGAATCATTTTGTACCGACTCCGAATGAACCAAACGACCTAGAATATCAAAAACTAAAACATCGATAGCACTACCTGGGGAACTTGAAAAGGAAAATTTAACCAAATCAACAAATGGATTTGGAAAAACAGTGGTAACAACAGAAATTGTATTCTGTGAAAGTATCCTTTCCCAATTACTTTGCTGAAAACCTTGCTGAACAACATATCCCGTCGTTGAAGTACCTGTAACGGATTGTTGTCCAACTGTATAACGTACTGAATAGCCATTTGAAGAAGCTGTACTACCTCCCTGAGAACTTAGCATCTGGTGATGAAGTTGTTGACCATAAAAAGAACTGCTTAAAGTTAACAACGCTATTATAAAAAATATTCGCATTAATTATTTTTTTAGTTAATCTTTAAAAAACATTGACAAATATAAACATAAAATGATTTAAAATAACATTAAAATACACGTAAAAATGCGCAATACAAGAAGTGAAAAATTAGTGTTAACTAATTCAAAAAAGCTCATCTAATTTTTATACTATCAAAAATAATATTATCAAAATCAGATTTTTTAAGAATTTTTAATTTTATTGGAAGATAAAACAGTTGATTTTTAGGCAACAACCCATTCAATCTTACAAAATCTTTCTCTGTTGTAACAATTTTTTTAGTAGTTGCTTTTTCAGCTATTTTAGTACAATCATTTTTTGTGAAAAAATAATGATCCGGATAGATTAAAAGTTGATCGTTTTTATCCTGCAAATAATCAAAAAAAGAGGTTGGATTTGCTATACCCGCTACAAGTAATTTACTTTCTTTTTTAATAACTTCTACATCCATTTTTAGTGTGTCATTATAAATAAAATCATCATACACAATAGAACTAAAAAAAACAGGACATTTAACTTGCAATTTATCTAATACATTTTGTTGTTGTAGTCCGTCTAAATCAGCTGGACACTTTGTGACTACAACAATATTTGCTCTATTTTTTCCTAAAGAAGGCTCTCTTAAATTACCAAAAGGCAAAATAAAATCATCACAAAACAATTCATCATAAGCCGTTAAAAGAATATATACATTGGCTTTTACTTTTCTGTGCTGAAAAGCATCATCTAAGAGAATGACTTGTGGTTTAGTTGTTAATTTTAGTAAATTATTGATGCCGTTTCTTCTATCCGTATCCACAGCAACCAAACATTTATCTTTATATTTAGTAAAAAACTGGAAAGGTTCATCGCCAATCGACTCTACTTTAGCCTGCTCATCAGCTAGTACAAACCCTTTCGATTTACGCTTATATCCTCTACTCAAAACAGCAACTTTATACGTATCTGCTAACAAGTCCATTAAATACTCTATCTGTGGCGTCTTTCCTGTTCCCCCTACACTTAAATTTCCAACAGCAATAACTGGCACATCAAAAGATGTACTTTTAAAAACACCTTTATCATATAGCCAATTTCTAATAAATGTGACTAACCAATAAATGACTGACACAGGGAATAGTATTTTTCTAACTAAATTCATTGCACGAAATTACTAAATTTTATCACTTTTTTATTTTTTTATGTCATGATTTAGATTAATTTGCACTACTTTTTTATTTTAAACCATGAAATTAACTGATATTCTTTCCGTTTTAGAAGAAATGGCACCACTAGGATATGCCGAAGATTTTGACAATGTAGGCCTTCTAGTGGGAAACAAAAATCAAGATATCAGTGGTGTTTTAGTCACTCATGATGCATTAGAGGAGGTTATTAACGAAGCTGTTTTAAAAAAATGCAATCTTATTGTTTGCTTCCATCCTATTCTTTTTTCTGGGCTAAAAAAAATTACGGGTGCTACTTACGTAGAACGAGCTATTGTAAAAGCGATTCAAAACAACATCGCCATATATGCCGTTCATACTGCACTAGACAATCACCCAGAAGGTGTTAATAAACTATTTTGTAACGCTTTAGGGATAAAAAACGGTAAAATTTTAATTCCTAAGACAAACTATATACACAAATTAATTACCTATGCCCCGCTTGAAAACGCCGATACCGTTAGAAACGCCTTATTTAATGCTGGAGCTGGTGCCATAGGCAACTATGAAAATTGCAGTTTCAATACAAAAGGTCTTGGAACCTATATGGGAAATGAACGTAGCAATCCTGTTATTGGTAATCAATTTGAATTTGTAGAATCAGAAGAAATAAAAATTGAAGTCACTTTTGAAAAACAGTTAGAAGGAAAAATTTTAAATGCATTATTCAAAAATCATATCTATGAAGAAGTGGCTTATGAACTATACCAATTAGAAAATAAACATCAAAATATAGGTTTAGGTATGATTGGTGAATTGGATACTCCATTATCCGAAAACGATTTTCTTCAGTTAGTCAAAGAAAAAATGCAATGTGGAGGCATTAGACATAGCACATTTTTAAATAAACCCATAAAAAAAGTAGCTGTTTTAGGCGGCAGCGGAAGTTTTGCTATTCCACAAGCAATTCGAGAAGGTGCTGATGCTTTTTTAACTGCTGATTTAAAATATCATCAATTTTATGAAGCTGAAAATCAATTACTTTTAGCCGATATTGGTCACTTTGAAAGCGAAAGATTTACAAAAAATTATATTGTTGATTATCTTAAAGAAAAAATCACTAATTTTGCAATCATTTTATCAGAAGTAAATACAAATCCGGTTAAATATTTTTAACAATCATGGCAAACAAAAAAGAACTAAACGTAGAAGAAAAATTAAGAGCAATATACTCTTTACAACTTATTGATTCTAAAATTGATGAAATCAGAAATGTGAGAGGTGAACTACCTTTAGAAGTTGAAGATTTAGAAGACGAAGTAACAGGTCTTTCAAAACGTTTAGATAAGTTAAATGAAGATTTAGAAAACATTGACAACTTAATCAAAGAGAAAAAAAATAATATTGAAGACCACAAAGCTTCAATTAAAAAATACACAGATCAACAAAAGAATGTTCGTAACAATAGAGAGTTCAACTCTTTATCTAAAGAAATTGAATTTCAAGAATTAGAGATTCAATTAGCTGAAAAGCATATCAAAGAAATGAAAGCTTCTTTAGAAGGCAAAAAAGCAATTGTTACTGAAACAAAAGAAAGATTAGCATCTAAAGAAAATCACTTAAAACACAAAAAAGCTGAATTAAGTGACATCATGTCCGAAACTGAAAAAGAAGAAAACTTCTTATTAAGTAAGTCTGAAGAATTTAGAGGAAAAATTGAAGCACGTTTATTAGAAGCCTACGATAGAATTAGAACTAACGTAAGAAATGGATTAGCTGTTGTATCTATTGAAAGAGGTGCATCTGCTGGATCGTTCTTCACTATTCCACCACAAACGCAAATGGAAATTGCAGGTAGAAAAAAAATCATTACGGATGAGCATAGTGGAAGGATATTAGTCGATAGCGCTTTAGCAGACGAAGAAAGACAAAAAATGGAGCAATTATTTTCTAAAATGTAAGATACAGAATCCCGATTTATTCGGGATTTTTTTTTGAAAACAATTACTAAAAAAACTACTTTTGTGACTATGGAAGAACGAGGTATACGTATTAATAAATATTTATCTGAATGTGGATTTTGCTCTCGAAGAGAAGCAGATAAGCTTTTGGAACAAGGTCGCATTACCATCAATGGCAAAATTCCAGAATTAGGCACTAAAGTTGAACCAGGTGACGAAGTTATTGTAAACGGGAAAACAATTACAACCAACCAAAAAAAACACCTTTATTTAGCTTTTAACAAACCGGTAGGTATTGAATGTACTACGAATCAAAAAACAAAAGACAACATTGTTGATTTTATTGCTTATCCCGAAAGGATATTTCCAATTGGTCGTTTGGACAAAGCCAGTGAAGGTTTAATTTTTATGACTAATGATGGTGATATTGTAAATAAAATTCTTCGCGCTAGAAACAATCACGAAAAAGAATATATTGTGACGGTTGACAAACCCATAACTGACGAGTTCATTCAACGCATGAGCGACGGATTACCTATTTTGGATACAATAACAAGAAAATGTAGCGTAGCACGCATTAGCAATACCGTCTTTAAAATTGTACTTACGCAAGGGCTAAATAGGCAAATACGCAGAATGTGTGATTATTTAGGCTATGAAGTACTGGCACTCAAAAGAATTAGAATTATAAACATTTCATTAGATGTGCCTGTTGGAAAATATCGTCATTTAACAGCTAAAGAAATCAAACAATTAAATGAACTTATTGCCCCTTCAAGTAAGACCGAAGAAGCAAGTATTCCCAAAGGAGTAAAAACAAACTACGGTTCTCGAAACTACGATAAAAGAAATAGATAATTATATGACACCAAAAAAAGATATTGAAACGGAAATAAACAAGTATTTAAAAGGAAATTATTCTAAAAAAGTTGCTTTTGAATTGTTAAAAAGAGAAGGTTTTACCGCAGAAGAATTACAGCCTTTTTCAAAACATTTTGATACTTTAAACAACAACAGCGATAATAGTTTATCCTTTTTTCCTGGGTTTTTATTTTTACTTCTTTCTTCTTTACTGTTACTCACTTTAAGTTTAAAATCGGAAACACTTTTTGCTAGATTAGTTTTGCTTTTTTCTTTTGTACTATCCTTAGGTGCTACCTATTATTATCACAAAAAGAACAAACTAGGCGTTTTATTTGCTGGGTTTCAAAATGTGTTATTCATTTTGATTGCAGTCTATTTATACACTATAGAATTTATAGGCTTAGCCAAGCTACTACTTGTAGAATTTTGGTTGCTTTTTACCTTGTTTTCCATCAAAAAATACTACACCAAAATCAAACAAGACTAAAACAAGAATTGCATTACATAATCATCCATTACATACCCATTCCCTATTGGAATAACTTCTTCTTCTATAATTGAAAAGCCCACTTTAGCATAAAACAATTGCGCCGAATTGTATTTATTTACATTTAAAAACAAACCTTTTTGTTTGTGTCCTTTTGCTTCCGTACTTGCAAAATCAATTAACTGCTTACCAATGCCTTTTCCTTGGCACGAATGCAACACATACAATTTATGAATTTTTGTGAGCAGAGAAGCCTTACAATCATGTTCAATAGCTAAAAACCCAACTGGAAAACCATTTTCTTCGGCCAGAAAAAATTGCTGTCCTTTCTTCATTTGCGTTTCTAAGACATCTAGTGCATAAAAATTAGTCAGCATATACTCTACTTGTGCAACAGACAAAATAGAGGCATACGTTTGTGGCCAAATTTCATATGCCAAATGTTGGATAATGGGCAACTCTGTTAGTGCAATTCGGTGTATTGAAATCATTTATGATACTTAAATTTAAAAAACTCTTTAATTTCTTAAAGAGTTTTCAATATTATGCTTGTCCAGCGGGACCAAAATTAAGCGGTATGGCGGGCTGCTCCCCTTCTTTGATTTCCCCATGTGTATTTTCAAATCGGTGGATGTTTTCGCCTAGTGCTTTTAGTAAGCGTTTGGCATGTTGAGGAGTTAATACAATACGTGATTTTACTTTTGCTTTGGGTACCCCGGGCATAATGCTAATAAAATCTAATACAAACTCTGTATTAGAATGGTTAATAATTGCTAAATTAGAGTAAATGCCTTCTGCAATTTGTTCGTCTAATTCTATATTAATTTGTCCGTCTTGATTGTTGTTTTCCATTTGTTTTTATTTTAAAATATTTTTATTTATAAGTTAGGAGTTGTTAATTGGTAATGGGTTATAGGTGACTTTTCACATATTACTTATTACTAATAACTTCTTTTTAAACATATAAGGCATATAAGTGTGTGTGTTTTACCCTTTACCTATTATCTTTCACCCTTTAAGCTGTATCACAAAGTGTCACGAAGATTTCACAAAGTTACACAAAAAATGAGTTAGGAGTTGTTAATAGTTAATTGGTAATGAGTCATAGGTAACTTTTCACATATTACTAATTACTAATTACTAATTACCATTTACTAATCACTCTTCACTCCTACCACAATATTACTAAAACCTTTTGATTAAAAAAAAAACCTAACAGAAAATCTGTTAGGTTTTTGTATGTATAGCAAAAAGAACTCTTAATAATTAAATTCTTCTTTTGCAGCCATCATTTCGGTATATTCATCTTTCGATCCTACAAGAATGTTATCATAGTCTCTCATACCTGTACCAGCAGGGATTCTGTGACCTACAATTACATTTTCTTTTAAGCCTTCTAACGTATCTATTTTACCAGCTACTGCTGCTTCATTTAATACTTTAGTTGTTTCTTGGAACGAAGCAGCTGAAATAAATGATTTAGTTTGTAACGATGCTCTAGTAATACCTTGAAGTACTGGAGTTGCCGTTGCCGTAACTACATCTCTTGCTACTACTAAATTTTTATCTTCACGTTTTAATAAAGAATTTTCGTCTCTTAATTCTCTAGGAGAAATAATTTGTCCTGGTTTTAATGTAGCTGAATCACCTGCGTCTTCTACTACTTTCATACCATACAATTTGTCGTTTTCTTCAATAAAATCACGTGTATGTGCTAATTGATCTTCTAAGAATAAGGTATCGCCTGGATCTTGAATTTGAACTTTTCGCATCATTTGACGAATCACTACTTCAAAGTGTTTGTCATTGATTTTTACCCCTTGTAAACGATACACTTCTTGAATTTCATTTACCAAATACTGTTGTACAGCTGAAGGCCCTTGAATTCTTAAGATATCGTCAGGTGTAATTGCTCCGTCTGATAATGGCATACCTGCTTTAACATAATCGTTTTCTTGAACTAAGATTTGGTTAGAGAGTTTTACCAAGTATTTCTTCACTTCACCAAATTTAGATTCAATAGAGATTTCTCTATTTCCTCTTTTCACTTTTCCAAAAGTAACTACACCATCGATTTCAGAAACTACTGCTGGGTTTGAAGGATTACGTGCTTCTAACAACTCTGTAATTCTTGGTAAACCTCCGGTGATATCGCCTGCTTTAGAAGAACGACGTGGAATTTTAACTAAAACTTTACCCGCTTTAATTTTTTCTCCGTCATCCACCATAAGATGTGCTCCTACTGGTAAGTTATACGATCTAATTAATTCACCATCTTTACCATAGATATGTAAGGTTGGGATTAATTTTTTATTTCTTGCTTCTGAAATTACTTTTTCTTGGAAACCTGTTTGTTCGTCAATTTCAACTAAGAACGATTGTCCTTGTTCAATATCTTCGTACCCTACTTTACCTGTAAATTCAGAAATAATCACCCCATTATATGGATCCCATTTACATATAGTAGCGCCTTTTTCTACCACGTCACCATCTTTAACAAAGATAGTAGAACCATAAGGAATGTTATGTGTATTTAAGACAATACCTGTTTTTGGCTCTACTAATTTCAATTCCGTAGAACGTGAAATTACGATATCAACCGTGCTTCCTTCATTGTCTTCACCTTTAACTGTTTTAAGGTCTTCTATTTCTAATTTACCAGCAAAACGTGCTACAATACTAGACTCTTCAGATATACCTCCTGCAACCCCACCAACGTGGAATGTACGAAGGGTTAACTGTGTTCCTGGTTCACCAATTGATTGTGCTGCAATAACACCAACTGCTTCTCCTTTTTGAGCCATTTTACCTGTAGCTAGGTTTCTACCGTAACATTTTGCACAGATTCCTTTTTTAGCTTCACAAGTTAAGGCCGAACGTACTTCAACTTTTTCTAATGGTGATGCTTCTATTTGTTTTACAATAGCTTCTGTGATTTGCTCACCTGCATGAACTAATACTTCAGAATCTAATGGATTAATTACATCTTGTAACGCTACACGACCTAAAATTCTTTCGCCTAACGTCTCAACGATTTCTTCATTTTTCTTTAATGCAGAAACTTCAATACCTCTTAATGTACCACAATCAACAGAATTGATGATAACATCTTGAGAAACGTCATGTAATCTTCTTGTTAAATATCCTGCATCGGCAGTTTTAAGTGCTGTATCGGCAAGACCTTTACGTGCACCGTGTGTAGAAATAAAGTATTCTAAAATTGATAATCCTTCTTTAAAGTTAGAAAGAATTGGATTTTCAATAATTTCTCCACCCGCAGCTGTAGATTTTTTAGGCTTAGCCATCAAACCACGCATACCGGTTAACTGACGAATTTGTTCTTTAGAACCCCTTGCTCCTGAATCAAGCATCATATACACAGAGTTGAACCCTTGTTGGTCTTCTCTAATGTTTTTCATGGCTAATTCTGTTAATTGTGCATTTGTAGAAGTCCACACATCAATTACTTGATTATAACGCTCATTGTTTGTAATAAGACCCATGTTATAATTGATTGTAATAGCGTCAACTTGACCATTTGCTTCAGCAATTAATTCAAATTTTTTCTCTGGCACTTTAATATCCCCTAACGAGAATGACAATCCACCTTTAAAGGCAAATTTATATCCCATATCCTTAATATTATCAAGGAATGCAGCCGTTTCAGGAACTGAAGTTGCAGATAAAATATTACCAATAATATCTCTTAACGATTTTTTAGTTAAGACTTCATTGATGTATCCAGCTGCTTCCGGTACTACTTCATTAAATAATACTCTACCCGCAGTTGTTTGGATAATTTTATATACTAATTCTCCGTTTTCATTAAAATCTTTGGCGCGTACTTTTACTCTTGCATTTAAATCAAGTCTTCCTTCATTTAAAGCAATATGTATTTCTTCTACAGAATAAAACGTTAACCCTTCTCCTTTTACAGGCACTTCAGGTGTTGACAAACGTTCTTTTGTCATGTAGTATAATCCAAGAACCATGTCTTGAGAAGGTACTGTAATAGGTGCACCATTAGCAGGATTCAAGATGTTGTGAGAAGCTAACATTAATAATTGCGCTTCTAATATCGCTTCTGGTCCTAATGGTAAGTGAACCGCCATCTGGTCACCATCGAAATCGGCATTAAACGCCGTACATACTAATGGGTGTAACTGGATTGCTTTTCCTTCAATTAACTTAGGTTGGAACGCTTGAATACCTAAACGGTGAAGTGTAGGAGCACGGTTAAGTAATACTGGATGTCCTTTGATTACATTTTCAAGAATATCCCATACTACTGGCTCTTTTTTATCTATAATTTTCTTAGCCGACTTAACTGTTTTAACGATTCCTCTTTCGATTAATTTACGAATAACGAATGGTTTGTACAATTCTGCTGCCATATCTTTTGGCAAACCACATTCAAACAATTTCATTTCTGGTCCAACAACAATTACAGAACGAGCAGAATAATCTACACGTTTTCCTAATAAGTTTTGACGGAAACGACCTTGTTTACCTTTTAATGAATCTGATAAAGATTTTAATGGTCTGTTTGATTCAGTTTTTACAGCTGAAGCTTTTCTTGTATTGTCAAATAATGAATCTACTGCTTCTTGAAGCATACGTTTTTCATTACGTAAAATCACTTCAGGTGCTTTAATTTCCATTAATCGTTTTAAACGATTATTACGGATAATTACTCTTCTGTATAAATCATTTAAATCTGAAGTTGCAAAACGTCCTCCATCAAGTGGTACAAGTGGACGTAATTCTGGTGGGATAACTGGGATAACTTTTAAAATCATCCATTCAGGAAGATTTTCTCTGTTATTGTTAGACTCACGGAATGATTCTACAACATTTAAACGTTTTAAGGCTTCTGTTTTTCTTTGTTTAGACGTTTCATTATTTGCTGCATGGCGTAATGAATAAGATAATTCATCTAAATCAATGCGCGACAATAAATCCATAATACATTCAGCACCCATTTTAGCGATGAATTTATTTGGATCTGAATCGTCTAAATATTGGTTTTCCATTGGTAAAGAATCTAAAATAGTTAGGTATTCTTCTTCTGTTAAGAAATCTAACGTATTTAATGTTTCACCATCAAGGCCTTTAGCAATACCTGCTTGAATAACTACATATCTTTCATAGTAGATAATCATGTCTAATTTTTTAGACGGAAGCCCTAATAAATAACCAATTTTATTTGGAAGTGAGCGGAAATACCAAATATGAGCAATAGGCACAACTAAATTAATGTGTCCAACTCTATCTCTACGTACTTTCTTTTCTGTTACTTCTACCCCACATCGGTCACAAACGATTCCTTTGTAGCGAATTCTTTTATATTTTCCACAAGCACATTCATAGTCTTTTACAGGTCCGAATATTCTTTCACAGAAAAGGCCATCACGCTCTGGTTTGTGCGTACGATAGTTAATCGTTTCCGGTTTTAGAACCTCACCTCTTGACTCAGCTAAAATTGACTCAGGAGATGCTAAACCTATTGTGATTCTGTTAAATCTTTTAACGGTATTTTTATCTTTTAATTTTGTCATGATATGAATACTATCGATTTATTTAAATTTTTTGTTTTGTTTTTCAGTTTTCAGTCGCAAAAACTAATTGCTGCGACTGAAACTGTAAACTTTATTATTCTTCTAATCTAATGTCTAATCCAAGTCCTTTTAATTCATGCATTAATACATTGAATGATTCAGGCAGTCCTGGTTCTGGCATAGTTTCTCCTTTAACGATTGCTTCGTAAGTTTTTGCTCTACCAGTTACATCATCAGATTTAACCGTTAAGATTTCTCTAAGCGTACTAGAAGCACCATAAGCTTCAAGTGCCCAAACCTCCATTTCTCCGAAACGCTGACCACCAAACTGAGCCTTACCTCCTAATGGTTGTTGTGTAATCAATGAGTATGGACCTATTGAACGTGCATGCATTTTATCATCTACCATGTGACCTAATTTAAGCATATAAATTACACCCACAGTAGCTGGTTGATGGAAACGTTCTCCTGTTCCTCCATCATACAAGTAAGTATGACCAAATCTAGGAATTCCCGCTTCATCTGTAAATTCATTGATTTCATCTAGTGATGCACCGTCAAAGATTGGCGTAGCAAACTTCTTCCCTAATTTTAATCCTGCCCATCCAAGAACAGTTTCATAAATTTGTCCGATGTTCATACGAGAAGGTACCCCAAGTGGATTCAATACGATATCAACTGGTGTCCCATCTTCTAAGAATGGCATATCTTCTTGACGTACAATTTTTGCAACGATACCTTTATTTCCGTGACGTCCTGCCATTTTATCTCCTACTCTTAACTTACGTTTTTTAGCAATATAAACTTTAGCTAATTTTAAGATTCCTGATGGTAATTCATCACCTACTGTAATGGTAAACTTCTCTCTTCTTAATACCCCTTGTAAATCATTTAATTTGATTTTATAGTTGTGAATTAAGTCGTTAATTAATGAATTTGTATGCTCGTCAGTTGTCCATTGTCCTTTTGTTAGATGCGCAAAATCTTCAACGGCTTGTAGCATTTTTTTTGTGAATTTCTTACCTTTTGGTAATACTTCTTCACCTAAATCATTAAGTACACCTTGAGATGTTTTTCCGTCAACAATTAAGAATAATTTATCGATTAACTTGTCTTTAAGCTCATTGAATTTTACTTCAAATTCCATTTCAAGTTTATCTAAATCTTCTTTATCCTTAGTGCGTTTACGTTTATCTTTTACTGCTTTCGCAAATAATTTTTTATCTAAAACCACACCGTTTAATGAAGGTGAAGCTTTTAATGATGCATCTTTAACATCACCTGCTTTATCTCCAAAGATAGCGCGTAATAATTTTTCCTCTGGTGTAGGATCTGATTCTCCTTTTGGCGTAATTTTACCAATTAAGATGTCGCCAGGTTTTACTTCTGCACCAATTCTGATCATACCATTTTCATCAAGGTCTTTAGTAGCCTCTTCAGAAACATTAGGGATATCATTAGTTAATTCTTCGTTCCCTAATTTTGTATCTCTAACTTCTAATGAATAATCATCTACGTGAATAGAAGTAAAAATATCATCACGAACTACTTTTTCAGAAATTACGATTGCATCCTCAAAGTTATACCCTTTCCAAGGCATGAAGGCAACTTGTAAATTTCTACCTAAAGCTAATTCTCCGTTTTGTGTAGCATATCCTTCACAAAGTACTTGACCTTTAACAACTTTATCTCCTTTTCTTACGATAGGTTTTAAGTTAATTGTAGTACTTTGATTCGTTTTTCTAAATTTGATTAGTTGATATGTTTTTTCATCTTCATCAAAACTTACCATTCTTTCTTCCTCTGTTCTGTCGTATTTTATTGTAATCATGTTGGCATCAACATAGGTTACAACTCCAGAACCTTCCGCATTAATCAACACTCTAGAATCAGACGCAACCTGTCTTTCTAAACCAGTACCTACAATAGGTGCTTGTGGTCTTAAAAGGGGTACAGCCTGACGCATCATGTTAGATCCCATCAAGGCACGGTTCGCATCATCATGCTCTAAGAATGGAATTAATGAAGCTGAAATAGATGCAATTTGGTTAGGAGCAACGTCTGTATAATGTACAGCACTTGGCTCTACTACAGGGAAATCTCCTTCTTCTCTTGCAATTACTTTATCTGCAGTAATTTTTCCACTTGCATCCATGGTAATATTTGCCTGCGCAATTAATTTACCTTCTTCTTCTTCAGCACTTAAGTAAATTGGTTCCGAAACTAAATCCACTTTACCGTTATCAACTTTACGATATGGTGTTTCAATGAATCCCATTCCGTTTACTTTCGCATACACTCCTAAAGATGAAATCAAACCAATGTTTGGTCCCTCTGGTGTTTCAATTGGACATAAACGACCATAATGCGTATAGTGAACGTCACGAACCTCAAATCCAGCTCTTTCTCTTGATAAACCACCAGGTCCAAGAGCTGATAAACGACGCTTGTGTGTAATTTCAGCTAATGGATTCGTTTGATCCATAAACTGAGATAACTGGTTTGTTCCAAAGAACGAATTAATTACTGATGATAATGTTTTAGCATTAATCAAATCGATTGGTGTAAATACTTCGTTATCACGCACATTCATTCTTTCACGAATTGTACGAGCCATACGCGCTAAACCAACACCAAATTGAGCTGACAATTGTTCACCTACTGTTCTAACGCGACGGTTTGATAAGTGGTCAATATCATCAATTTCAGCTTTTGAGTTAATTAATTCAATTAAGTATTTTACAATCGTAATGATATCTTCTTTTGTTAATACTTGTTTATCCATTGGGATATCTAAGCCTAACTTTTTGTTCATTCTATAACGACCTACATCACCTAAGTTGTAACGTTGGTCTGAGAAGAATAATTTATCGATAATACCACGAGCTGTTTCTTCATCAGGTGGTTCTGCATTACGCAATTGTCTATATATATGTTCTACAGCCTCTTTTTCAGAGTTAGTAGGGTCTTTTTGCAATGTATTGTGGATAATAGCAAAATCTGCTTGATTATTATCCTCTTTGTGTAATAAAATAGATTTTACGTCCGCTTCTAAAATTTCTTCTACATTATCTTTATCTAAGATAGTATCACGGTCTAAAATAATTTCATTACGCTCAATAGATACTACTTCTCCTGTATCCTCATCCACAAAATCTTCATGCCAAGTATTTAACACACGAGCAGCTAATCTTCTACCGATGAATTTTTTGATTCCTGTTTTTGAAACTTTAATTTCTTCTGCAAGATCAAAAATTTCAAGAATATCTTTATCTCTTTCAAAACCAATCGCTCTGAAAAGAGTAGTTACAGGTAATTTTTTCTTTCTATCAATGTACGCGTACATTACGTTATTGATATCTGTTGCAAATTCAATCCAAGAACCTTTAAAAGGTATAATTCTTGCTGAATATAATTTAGTTCCATTTGCATGGAAAGATTGTCCGAAGAAAACTCCAGGTGATCTATGCAATTGAGACACTACAACACGTTCTGCGCCATTAATAACAAATGTTCCGCTTGGCGTCATGTATGGAATAGTTCCTAAATAAACATCTTGAACTATTGTTTCAAAATCTTCATGTTCAGGATCTGTACAATATAATTTTAAACGTGCTTTTAGAGGCACACTATACGTCAAGCCTCTATCGATACATTCTTCGATAGTATATCTAGGAGGGTCAATAAAATAATCTAGAAACTCTAAAACGAATTGATTTCTAGTATCAGTTATTGGAAAATTTTCCATGAAGGTGTTGTAAAGACCCTCGTTACCTCTCTCATCAGATTTAGTTTCTAACTGGAAAAAATCTCTAAATGATTTTACTTGTATATCAAGAAAATCTGGATAATTAGGGATATTTTTCGTTGAGGCAAAATTGATTCTTTCAGTCTGATTAGCAATCATCAATGGACAAAATTTTGATTAAAAAAAGTAATTTTTTTGTGTAAAAACACATGCTTAATTATACTTCCTTTTTTAATAACCATAACATCTTTGAAAACAAACAAGGAAAGTTAGATTATTTTCTTTCTTCGTTTATGGTTACTTTTTTTTGCAAAATTAAAAAATTTAATATACGCAAAATGGTTTAGACCTTTGAGAGGAAATCTCAAGGTCTAAACCTAGCTTTTTTTGATAAGTTAGCTTATTTTAACTCAACAACAGCTCCTGCTTCTTCAAGTGCTTTCTTAAGACCTTCTGCTTCGTCTTTAGAAACACCTTCTTTAACATTTGTTGGAGCAGCATCAACTAAATCTTTTGCTTCTTTAAGTCCTAAACCAGTTAATTCTTTAACTGCTTTAACAACTCCTAATTTAGAAGCTCCAGCATCTTTTAATACTACTGTAAATTCTGTTTGTTCAGAAGCACCAGCATCACCTGCACCAGCTCCTCCAGCAACTACTACTGCAGCAGCAGCAGGCTCGATACCATACTCATCTTTTAATATTGTTGCTAATTCGTTAACTTCTTTAACTGTTAAGTTAACTAATTGCTCTGCGAATTGTTTTAAATCTGCCATTTTTTCTATCTTTAATGTGTTTAAAAAATATAATAATTTATAGTGCGTTTGTATTATTCTGCTACTTCACCTTTTGTTTCTGCATTATTTAATAAAGCAGAAAGGATTCGTTTAGCAGGAGATTGAAGTAATCCAATGATTTCGCCAATAACTTCTTCTTTAGATTTAATAGCTACTAAGCTATCTAATAAGTTATCTCCGATATAGATTTCTTGATTAATAAAAGCTCCTTTGAAAACAGGTTTATCTCCTTTTTTACGGAATTCTTTGATAATTTTAGCTGGTCCATTTGCGGTTTCAGCAATCATCATTGATGTATTTCCTTTTAAAACAGATGATAAATCACCGTAATCTGTAGCCGAAGCTTCCAATGCTTTCTCTAGCAATGTGTTTTTTACCACTTCTAATTTGATACCTGCTTTGAAACAAGCTCTTCTTAGATTTGAGGTAGTATCTGCATCTAGTCCTGAAATGTCTGCTAAATAAACAACATTTACACCTTCTAACTGTGCAGTTAAATCTTGAATAGCAATTGCTTTTTCTTCTCTAGTCATACTAAATATTTTTAACTACCAATTATACTGCTTTAGGGTCTAAAGCAATAGCAGGACTTTGTGTACTTGATAAGTGAATAGACTTAATATAAGTACCTTTAGCTGCAGTTGGTTTTAATTTGATTAATGTTTGAACAATTTCGTGTGCATTGTCATAGATTTTATCTGCATCAAATGATACTTTACCTACGTTGTCATTCACCAGCTTGACACCGAACACGTTGCCGACGGCCGAGTAGAAGGTGACGCTGGATT
>JACCDH010998266.1_pt1 | contig 75154 bp, 75 predicted proteins | sample 7442481 | NCBI WGS metagenome assembly JACCDH01 (sample SAMN15323433, study PRJNA562643) | freshwater metagenome | isolation source: river surface water | place: USA:Blue River Watershed | collected 2017-08-15 | reverse complement strand
GGTGTTCAACCAGATGTAGAAGAAGAGATTCCCGTGGGAGATGTTGACGTTATGGATCTGCGTCAAGGTGACATTGTCTACTCGCACGTATTAAAGAAAGAATTTACAGTTCAGGCGATTGACCCCAGAAGGAATGAAGTGACAGTATCCAAAGGACCGATCAAACTCACGGTTCAGGTTTCAACTCTTTCAAGATCAAAAAAAATGCCTTTAAAGTCCAAGGTGAGCGTTAGTTTTGAAAAAACGTCACACTCAAGCATGGAGTTGGATGGGCGTGGCATGAGACTCTCAGAGTTTCAAAATCTTGTAGAAAAATCCCTCGGAGATCTTTTATCAGGGGATATCCCGTACCTTAGCATTATCCATGGTCATGGTGACGGCGTACTAAAAAACTGGCTAAGAGATTACTTAAAACGTTCTAGAGATTTTCAATCTGAACTATCTGAAACAGGAAATGACGGGGAAACGAAAGTTGTATTGAAATGAATATGAAGAAAATAAATTACCTCTACTCATTCATCATTCCAATTCTATTATTGATCGTTTACTTTCCACTCCTCAGTGCATCTCGTACAGAGGATCCTGACGCTCAAATAATTCTTCCAAATTTAGAATCATACGTTCATATTAGTGACTATCTTAAAGGTCTCGTCACGCTCAAAACGATTGACTTTCAGCCAGTACGAGATGCTTCACTATACTTAGATCTTTATCTGTTTCAGAACTTTAATATGAACACCATAATTACTCAAAATTATATTTGGTGGATCGGATGCTGTTTCACTATTTGGTCAATTCTAAGTTTTGCATTTCAAGAGAAGGAAAAGAGATTAATTTCTTTACTATGTCTTATTTTTTCTACTTACCCTTTATTCGTTCCGGTGATTGGTTGGGGTATGTCGAGAAAACACATTCTTTCTTTTTTCTTTATATTAATTTCTACAAGAGAAGTTATTCGTCTAGAAAGATTAGATCTCAAAAGTGGATTAATCATTTCCGTAGGCTACCTCCTCTCGGTCTTATCTCAACCAATAAATATTCTGTGGCCCATTTGGTCTTTCCTATACTTAAAAATAATAAAAAATGAGTCTCTTAAAAGGACAATATCTTACCTTACTCCATGTTTTTTAACCCTCCTTATCCTAGGTATTGTTAACTATCTCTATTACGAATTTAGTCCGGTATATGTTCTACATTTTCAAAGTAAAACTTCTGAAGCCTTATTAAGTGCAGACAAAATCTTGGCGATTGGACATTACTTTTTCCAAATGTTTTACCCATTCTCCTTATCTTTTCAGTACTCTCTAGGTGATTTTCAAGTATTAGTAGGGTTAGCTATTTTTAGCATATGTATTCTTCTTGTTTATAAATCCTGGTCTACATCTAGAGCTCTTTGGCTACTGCTTGGTGCCTTACCGATACTTGTTGTTTTAAATACTCCGCATATTTTAAGTGACAGCTATTTGCTGGTTCCTTCTTTTGCTCTTATTGCGCTAATTGGAAACATTTTACCTAAGACTTTTTCGACGAAGATTGCTTTTTTCATGTCAATCATGATCGTTGGTTTCGGCCTTTTTTCTCATTTTGAATCCAAGAATTGGTTAACGCCAATTTCTCTTACTAAAATAAGCTTCGAGCGAAGACCAAACTGCAGAAACGCCATAAACTACGTGAGGTCAGTATATGAGTCATTCGCCAAAGCTCCAGACGATGCAAAATCGTTTTTAATAACTAATGAATGCCTGAAAACAGTTGATGAAACACAGTACTACTCTCTTTCTAAGGTCATCTTAATTACTTCTTTTTTATTTCATGAAGACGAATTACCAATTCCAGAAAGAGTTAAGCAACTAAGTATATTTGCAGAAAAGTATATTGTTGCAGCGATGAGCCTTGCGGCACTTCATATTAAGTACCAAAATTTTGTGAAAGCTGACGAAACTATCCAGAAGATTATACGTATCTCACAAACACTATCTATTAGTAGTGATAATTACCACTCGATCACTGCAAACATGGTTCTACCATACTGTCAGAAATTAGAATGGAAGGAATGCGAAGATATCGCCTCAAAATACTCATATCGAAAACATACGACATACTACCAATAAAAAGGCCCATTGAAGGGCCTTATATCATTTAATAATTTTTCCAATTCTCCATGGACGGAACTTCCATGTTTCTTGCTCATCTTCAGTCCAAGGCCAAGGCACAGATAGTGAGAACCAAATCATCACGGCCTTACCTTTAATATGACCGAAAGGAACTGTTCCCCATCGGCGTGAATCTGCCGAGAAGTCTCTGTTATCACCCATCACAAAGTAATTATCACTCGGAACAGTGAACTTGTAGTAGTTAGCGAAATAATCATTTCCTGTATCCACTTGGGAGATGTGCGTCTTATCCCCAGTCTTCGTTTCCATAAACTTGAATTGGTACGCTTTATAGCGATCATCCATATCTTCAAGGATTTCTTTTCCGTCAATTTCTTTTGTCTCAATAGGTTGGTTATTCACATACACAACCTTATCAATAACTTCAACCGTATCTCCAGGAAGTCCAATGACTCTTTTGATATAGTTTAAGTTTGTATCTTTTGGATATTTGAAAACAATCACATCCCCACGCTCAGGTTTTGCTGGACCAGTGATATAGACCGGATCAGTGAACCAGTCACTGAATGGAACCTTAAACCCATATGAAAACTTATTCACAAGGATAAAATCTCCAATGAGTAACGTAGGAATCATAGACCCCGATGGGATCTTAAATGGCTCAAATAATACCGATCTAAATGTCAAAACTGATAAAATGATCAGAGTAAATGACTTTACCTCTTTAACAAATTTTTCTTTTTTTGAGATAACTGGAGCAATTATCTGAGAAGTTTCTTCAGGGGTCACAGGTTGCCCCGCCTCAGGAGTTGAATTTTCTTCCATGGAATCTACCTTTTATTTTTTGTGAGGATATAGAGTTGAGTAATAAAACTCCATGATGTTCTTAGCAAGAAGCGGAGATTTAATATACCACTTCTTCTGGTTCACGATCATGACACAAATTGAAATACCTTTATCACTTTTGTCTTCAATTAATTTAGCATAGCTGACAAACCAGTCTCTTTTCCCATACGGCTCACCACCGGTAAGGCTTCCTGTTTTGCCACCAATTTCGAGCTTATCGAGTAAATACTGGCTTCTTCTAAATGAAGAACGAGCAGTTCCTTGGGTAACGGTGGCCATGAAAAGTGTTCGAAGATCTTCTGCAGTTTTCGGAGTGAGAACAACTTCATCTTTCTTAAGTGGAGGGAAGATCAACTTTTTATCATTGATGCCCTCAATTGATTTGATCACCACCGGATAACGAAGAAGTCCACCATTAGCGACGATAGAACCGATCACAGCACCATGCACTGGACTCATGAGAGTTTTATTATTTAACCCTGAAGAAAACTCCGCAAGGTTATACTGGTCTGAAGCCATATTAAAAACAGATGGAGCTAAATTAATTCCCTCCACTAACTTCTTATTAAAACCAAACTTTTCCGCCATTTTTTTAAGGCCCGCTGGCGTTAAATTCTCAATGGCGGTTCTTCCAAAAATAACGTTATTAGAAGTCGCAAATGCTTTTTGAAGATCAAGACTTCGGATCCAACGGCTGCGGCCCCCAGGATCTTTTAGCTGATGACGGTAAAGAGTTGTTGAGCGGCCCGTGAAGTGAAACTCAGTATCCGTCTTAATATGAGTGTTCTCTAGTAAGTCCGCCGCTGTAATGACTTTAAAAATACTGGCAGCGGGGTGGGAATTCGTAAAGGCCAGGTCACGGCCAAAAACTTGTTTAACTCTCGAGTAGTCCACTGCCGCAAGAATATTTCCTGTCTCGTTATCTAAAACCACCACTGATGTGTAGTCAGGTCGATAGAGTGACAACTGCTTTTTGATGAAATTTTCAAGCTCACCATTAAATGTGTATTGAACATTATACTTTGAGCTATCGTAGTCCACCTGCTCAGACCAACTTTGATGATTGGCCAAGACTTTCGTAAAGACATCAGCGTCCTGAGGCTTTACTACCTTCATTGGAGTCGTTATGACCGAGGGGGTAGAAAATAGGGAATTGTCCTTAATAAAATTAAGGTTTCCCCATACAGGGAAAGATACCAAGGCCGTGAGGCCAAGGGTAAAAAAAGTTCTGCGGTTTAAATCCTTGAAAACCATTAGAGAATTATGCCTTAAAACTCTTTCCAATGACAAAAAATTCTTTACTGATACTTCTAGTGGATTTTGGTTTAAGGAAATGGAATTCCTGAAACAGGCCTTTCTGTTCTTTCAAATAGTCTTGAGCATTCTGTGAATCAAAGACCTTAATTACAAAGTTACCGCCAGGTTTTAGGAATCTCGGAAGCAAACCAAAAACTGACTCGACTAAATTTAAGCTACGGTCTTGGTCAAGTGATTTGATTCCAGTAGTATTTGGCGCCATGTCAGATAAAACCACATCAAATTTATCATCAACATCCAATTGCTTGAGGTCATGAATATCGAAGATGTCTTTTTGGTAAACTCGGACATTTTTGACTCCTGAAAGCTTTTTATTCACTTCCCGGACGTCAATTCCAACGACTCTCCCTTCATCCCCAATGATTCGGCTAGTGTACTGGATCCAAGATCCAGGATGATAACCAAAGTCAACCACGAACATACCAGGTTTTAGAATCCGGTATTTGTCATCGATTTCCTCTAACTTATAAACACTTCTGGCCAGAAAGTTTTCACTTTTAGCTTTATTAAAATAATGATCTTTAACCTTAAAATTACTCATGAGACTTACTTAGCAATCTTTGTCGAAATAGGCCAATTTTGATAGGATCCAGACCTATGAAAAAAACAGAATTGGCCAACCTTGTATACTCCCGGCTTAAAAAAGTCCATCCGGATGCCCATTGTGAACTCAATCATTCAAATCCATATGAGCTTCTGCTCGCAACAATTCTGTCGGCCCAATGTACCGATGCACGCGTAAATATGGTGACTCCGGAACTCTTTAAGAAATACCCGACTCCGAAAAAACTCAGTCAGGCCAAATTGGAAGATGTAGAAGAAGTTATCAAGTCGATTAATTTTTTCAGAAACAAGAGCAAGAGTCTTATTGGATGTGCCAAGCAGCTAGTGGAGAAGCATAGTGGGGAAGTACCAAGAACCGTTGAAGAGCTCAGCGATTTACCTGGGGTGGGTCGTAAGACTGCAAATGTTGTCCTAGGGAACTCTTTCAACATAAACACAGGGATTGTTGTTGATACTCATGTTAAAAGAACAGCACACCTACTTGGACTAACCAAACAGACTGATCCGGCCAAAGTCGAACTTGATCTCATGAAGCTTTTTCCAAATGAACAATGGACTGATCTTTCTCATCTTTTGATCTTTCTCGGGCGTAGAACATGCATCGCTAGAAGGCCTCAGTGTGACCTCTGTAACTTAAAGGATATCTGCCCCTCTAAGGATAAATTTTTGAAAGCTCCGCAAAAAGCTCGGGCCGGCACCAAAGCAAAGGCGGCGGGTAGGTCTTCTCGACCGAAGTGACTTCTTTTCCTTCGGAATAAAATTTCATTCCGGCCCCATAGCAAAGCAATGTTCCACCAGCGATATCCCAAATATTTTTGGGTCTAAGGCTCACGACAAAATCTGACTTTCCAGCGGAAAGTCGACCTAATTTGTAAGCGATGCTACCAACAGGTTTGAGCGAAAAGGTCTCGCTCTGGCGCTTCGTAAAAAGTCCATTTTTCCACTCTGATCGCGAAACTTCTCCAACATAAGAAGGTTTTAAAACAAATCCTCTATTCTCGGCCTCACTAAAACACTCACCGGTTTTCGGATTGTAAATCCACCCTTCACCATTAAAAGTTTGATCTCTCAAGAGTCCTATAGATATCGCCCACTCATTACGACCTTCAATGTACTCTTGGGTTCCATCCAAGGGGTCCAGCGCTAACAAAGGAAACTTCCAGTCTGAAAAATTCTCTTCTGAGTAAAACGTAAAACCAGGAAAGGACTCTTCCATGAGTTCTTCAATGTGCTTTGAATAAGTAAGATCTAATTCAGTTACTGGAGTTCCATCAGCTTTGATTTGAATGGTCGGTTGTTGATGAAAATCAGAAAAAAATTTTAATTTAGGAATTTGGTCAGACATAATTTGGGCCAGTGATCTTTCCCCAAAAATTTTTTTATCCACAAAATCCCCCTAGTTTTCCACAATTTTTTTTGTTGTCAAAATTTTGAAATAGTTAGTATTGAAATTATAAAATAACTGTAATTTCAGCAAGATATAAAAAAAGGAACCCGCAGGTTCCTTCTCATTTCGTTCAATAATAATCGTTGAAAGTCTAAGTTTTCCCCAGAAAACTCAACTTGCTTCATTCATCGCTAGCATCTCTACCCAGCCATCCCCGGCGACAGATAAAGCAAATACACCATCAACCCACTCAGCCTTATCACCTACGACATCAGTGATAAGCTTAACTCCATCGGAATCGACGTAGACAAATGGCTGATCTGGGTTTGGGGAATCTTGAGCGGCAAAATGCTGATAGCAAGCAGAGAAATCTTTGAAAACAGTAGCGGTTAAGGGTGCCTTGTACAAAAGTCCTCCTTGATCGCGACGAAGGAGTCCATTTCCTTCTCGTTCTTAGAATTATTTTAACAATCAACCGATAAACGGCGCAAAACAAATCTTTAAAAAGTAAGTAAATCTAAGATCTTAACTCAAGGCCCACGATTAATAATCTCAACTATATCTGGCGGAGATTGATAGAAATTGTACAGAATTCTAATTCTTCCTTCGAAGTGAGAATCAAGTAAACACATGATGACATAAATCATGTAGATGAAATTTCTCCTCGAGCGAAGGCGAGAAATAGACTGAAAAATCCATTCAAGAGGCAGAATACAAAGAAATACCACAAACCATAAAAAGCCAAAACTTTGTGAAAGATCTTTCTCTACTGTGAAAGTCAGAATCAAAAGACACAGAATCAAGATCGTAAATTCACGAAGTCTTTTTACATCAAGAGTGAGTACTCGCAGGAATTTTCTCTGGGGTTTAAAAATCATTATCAGAAGCGAGGCTAACCCAATATAGGAAAGTACATAAAAAGCTTTTCGCTTTAAAAGGAATGAAAAATAAGTACCAAACTGCTTCAGAGTAAAGGCATGTTCGAAAAACTGCAAATTCACGTGGGTGATCATTGAAATCAAAATCAAAAACATTCCAAGCATTGTGTATTTAACAAATTGTGTGCGGTACCAGTCTGTATGCTCCTTTAAAAAAAAGAAGTACAAAAGACCAAGCCCTACCGGGAAAAGAAAGACATAGTTGTAGTTAAGAACAACTCCTGCATAACAAAGTAGACCGTACATTAACCCTGACCGATAGGTGGAGCTCTTTACACACCATAGAATAGACCAAACCCATAAAACTGAAAAACACGTGGTCGCACAAAGATAAGGATCTTTTTTCAAAAATAATGAAAACGACCAAGTCGAAACCAGAGCGAATAAACCTAGGATTGATAATCTCCGGGACATGAAAAAACGCATAATTCCATAAAACGCCAGTAGATAAAGGCCAAAATTAATGAAGTAGAAGTGCATACTCCATCCCAGATTTACCAAATGAGGAAATCTTCTAAATGGAAAAAAATTCATCTGAAGATAATTCCAAAGCTGCCCATGCATTTTTTCTTCGGGGTCTACGATAAGTTTCAGAGTTTCCAAATTACTCAAGAAAGGAAAACTAGGCATGCTAGTGAAGAACATCGCGATCGTTAGAAAAAGCACTGTCTTTTCAAAAGAGTCCAAATATTTGTATTCAGTGAACTGAGTTGAAACGGATTCTTCGATAATTTTTCCTCGAGTGGGCCATGAATAAAACAACCCAACGATCACAAAAAATCCCCAGAAAAAATGTCTAACTATACTCTCAGGAATAAACGACATGAGATTAAAGATAATGAGCATGGTCGCATTACCAATAAGAACTCTATACAACACTCTATCGATACTCGAGTTTGCTCGAAAATAAATTTTCAGCCTGTGGTCAATCTCTTTACCGAGTAAGTACCACTGTCCCGCCATAAACATCAGATAAAGAAGCATCATGAGAGACTGGACAAAAATATTGACCTCTAAGGTCTTCTGAAGCCAGACGGGTATGAGGAGAAAAGAGAAGTAAATAAGTGCCCGATTTATAAAGAACTTTGATTTTTCCCAGGCAATATTAGAGTTTTCTTGTAAAGTATTTTCCATAGTATCCGATCAGAATAGTGGGGCATGTAAAATGCTACCAAACCCGTAGATAGATTAGAAAAAGAGAGAAGGAGTTGTTCACCTTCTCTCTTTTTTATTTTTAACACTATAGTAATCGTAGCTCACTTTCTACCCACTTGCGACAAATATTGCCCATGCTACATTTAAGATGGGTTATCAGAAGAAAATGCTAATACTGAAAACCTGACTCCATCCGTCCGCTTACTTTCATGGAGGAAAGATTTGGGGATATCCTTCGGATCCATAAATTCAGGACTACCTAAAGACATCGTACAGCAAATTGTTGAAGCTGAAAAAATTCCTATTCAGCAAATGGAAGCACGTAAAGGTAAGATCAACGACAAAAAAGCTCTTGTAGGCCAGCTCATGAGTCTTGTTGAGAATATGCGCGGAGAGATTCTTAAAAACAAAAGTGCAAGAAGCTTACGAGAGCTGGCAATTAATACTGGTGGAAACAAAAATGTCGCGATTTCTGCCGATAAAAATCTTGCAGAGCCGGGAAAATACCAACTTGAAGTGATCTCCCTTGCACAGAAATCATCTGCGATCAGTAACGGTGTTGAAGACAAGGATAACACCTATATTGGCGTAGGATACATTCGAGCTTCGCTGCCAAATGGTGAAGAGAAAGAAATCTACATTGATGAAAAAAACGCAAATCTAACTGGTGTAGCAAAGCTCATTAATGGAGACCAGGAACTTGGCATGAAGGCCACTGTCGTGAATGACGGGAAAGATGAAGATGAACCGTGGCGACTCATGATCTCGATGTCAGAGACCGGAGATGACAACAAAGCGGAATTTCCGTACCTCTACCTCGTTGATGGTGAAGTGGATATTTACTTCGAAAGTGAGCGACCCGCCCAAGACGCCAAAGTCAAACTGGATGGATTTGAAATCGAAGTCCCAACCAACAAAATCACGGATCTTATCCCCGGAGTTACGATAGATTTAAAAAAAGCGAAACCAGGCGAGGAAATTCCAATAGAAATCACAGAAGATGTGCAAAAAATTGGTGTTAAAATTAATGGTCTAATAGACAACATAAATGGCGTCTTAAAATTCATCAAAGAGCAAAACTCCCTTGATGAAAAGACAGATACCCAAAGAACTCTCGGTGGTGATTTAACCTTGACCACAATCGAGTCCAAGCTCCGCACCGCCGTCTTCTCATCAATTAAAACCGACTCTGGCCCTATGAGGATGGGGGACTTGGGCGTGACTTTCCAGCGCGATGGTCTTCTAAAGTTTGATCAAGCAAAATTCGAAGCAGCGCTATCAAAGGATTACAAACAAGTTTCACAAACTCTCACTGGAGTCTACACACCAGAAGGTGGCAAAACGAACGGATTCATCGATATCCTGGAAGAAACAGCTAAAGGACTCCTCGCACAGCCGAATGGGGTATTAACGACGAGAAAAAGTGGACTACAAAGTCAGATCAATCAAATCGACCGACAAATCGCCAATCGACAAAGAACGATTACCCAGAAGGAAGAAGTTTTAAAGGCAAAATTTGCCCGATTAGAAGAAACCATCTCAAAAATCAAAGGACAAGGTGCAGGACTGGCAGGATTTGCCAATGCTCCAGGCGTTCAACAATTATGATAAGATTTGAAAGGGTATAGTAGGAGGTTCAGATGAGCTATGGATTAGGTGCATACAAAAAAACTTCAGTTGAGACTGCGAGCAAGGAACAGATACTGCTTATGCTTTATCAAGCAGCTATAAAAAACTGCAAAAAGGCCATTGAGGCTATAGAGCAAAAGAATCTTGCCAAAAAGGGTGAGTACATTGGGAAACTTCAAGACATCGTTGTCGAACTTTCAAACAGTCTAGATTTTGAAGTCGGTGGGGAAGTTGCGAAAGAACTTGCTTCACTCTATGACTACATCCTCTACTCAAGCACTCAGGCAAACATTAAAATAGATAAGTCGCACTTAGAAGGCTGCCTAAAAGTCTTGAACACACTTTACGATGGGTGGACAGAGGCAATAAAAAATCTTAAGTCCCAAAACGGCACAACAAAGAGCGCTTAATGGAACATCTTTTGAATCTGTTTGAAGAATTCATTATGAAAGCTATCGCGATGACTGAAAGCTTTCTTGAGAGTGATTTTTCTAAAGAAAAGAGCTTCGAGAATTTCACGGCAAATCGTGAACGTTTATTTCAGATCATCGATCAAATTTCTAAAGAAATTGATTGGACCCTCGTCAATGAAGAGTCAAAGCAAGATTTCCATCGCCGCATTGACTACATAAAAAAACTAGATGAAAAAGTGATCACCAAGCTTCAGAATTACCAAGACGAAGTCAAAAAAGAAATCGAACAGACAGTACGACAGAAAGAAAATATTAAAGGTTACAACTTAAGTGATGTGAAATAGATTTGAAAAAGCTACTTATCATCCAGCAAGATGAGGCTTACTTTTTATTTGAAACCATTCAAACAATTGAAAAGTATCGTCAACATTTTAAAGACTTCGATGTGACAATTCTTGTAAAAGAATCATCACTCAAAAGCGTTTTTGATACCATAAATCCCCTCACGAACGGCATCACAACGACACAAGAAAGTGTTATGAATATACACTTCGACGTAAGTGTGAATTTATCTTTAAATGAAGAATCATGGGATTTTCACGGAATCATTCAGTCCCAAAAAAAACTTGGGCCATATAAAACTGAGGGATTTCTACACGTTGACGACCTTTGGTCATCCTATCTTTTGACCTTAAAGAGCAAGACTCCATTCCTAACATTTCACCTACAAGATATTTATAAAAACATCTTTGGATTCAAAGACATAGATCATCGTGACTCTGAGAAAAATCTCGTCCGAAATATCATTCTTAGCCCTATGAACACTCAGTTCTTTTCTGCTAAAGAGCAAGAAGACTTTATCTACGACCTGTCTATCACCTATCCTAACATACAGCTAAAAGATATATCTGAAGTTGATCTCATTTCAGATGTTTCTCAGTCATTATATATAGGACCAGCTTCGTTCGATGCTCTAAAATTCTGCGAAGCTGGAGGAAAAGGTATATTTCTTACTACGCTTTTCCAAGGATTCAATCTCCTACCAAGCTTTGGTGAACATAAAATTTTAAGCAGCCGTGGAAAAATCTTCAGTTCAAACGAGTTGATGGCCTTTATTGACAAGGAACTCGCTGGAAAAACTCATTCAAATTGCCCTTATTCAATTTACACAATAGAAAACAAAAATGTTTTCGGAAGCTATCTTCACTGCCAAAACGCAAGTGATGATCATTACCCAGCTTATCAAGCTCATGTTGTGTTATGGAATTTTCTCCTGAACCTTTATGAAATAAATCTTGAGATTGTCGAATGCAATAAAACTCAGGTCCAGTTACTTCGAAGTACTGAAGCAATACTACAAAAGCTAATTAGGCTTCATGATTACTCTCTTGTTTCTATCAATACCATCTATCATGAGACAAAAAATGCCGACATCGACAGTCAAAAAATCCATGGGCATATAGAGAAGCTCGCTGAAATGGATAAGACATTTGATCTTGTTGCCCAGGCAAATCCTCTCCTTAGACAAGTTCTGGATTTTTATAAAATCCGTCGAGGTCAGAACAATGGGATGACTCTGTCAGAACAATCCCAGATAAGTTTTTTGACTTATTCAGAAGAGCATCAGGCCCTTAAAGCGCTCACAGAATTATTTTCTGTGACTTTAAGACGCAACGAAGCTAGCATTTAAGTACATTTTAAAAAGGTAGATATAATGTCAGGGACGACTTTTTCTAACCATAATCGGGAATTTCTTTTTGAAACCCTTGGACTAATCCAAGAGTTTTTGTCGGATATTTTATTAGATATCGATCTTATTTCTGACATAGATTCAACTTTAGAATTTAAACGAAATAGTGTGCTCAGTAGGCTCACATCCCAGATTAGCCAATTTGTCGAACTTACCACCCTCTTAAGTAAGACGATGCTAAAAAAGCAAAGCAAGATCAGTGCAACAATTAAAGAATCTCATATTCATCTTTTGTTCATTCTCAAAGGGATGAATCAGGCCCAGCAAAAACAAGACTATATTGCTCTGGATGAATTGATTAAATACGAATTAAAAGATAACTTAACCCAGTGGAAAATAGATCTAATCCCTCAGACAAAGAAACTACTGAATACGTAAAAATATTCATCGAGCCTCAAATCCTAGAGGACTTTAGTCATTTAGATCTTTCAGATTTTCGACTCTCCAGCGACACAGATCAAAAAGTTTCATTATTTAAAAAGGGCCATCGCCTTTGGGTCAATTTCCCGAATGGAGAGCACTGTGACTTTCCTTATTATTACAAAAATATTCAGACTCTACTTAAAGGAATTTCGGCCAGTGGGAAGCCTCCATCAAATCATCTTGTCTTTGAGAGCTTTCTAAAAACAGCTCAAAACATTGAGAAGAAATTCTTTTCAGGTGTCTCTTTAAACACTGGTGAAAACGTAAAAGATTTGTGGGATGAAATTATTAAGAAAGTAAATTCCATATCGAACGAGTCTCACAGTTTAAGAAGCCTACTGGAAAAACTTCTGGATGTTCCTTTTCTTCAGAAATTCGAAAGTTCCATGATCGTCCTCCACCTCAAAGGACGCTCCATTGCAGAGCTCTTGGGTATCATCTGGCGGAACGAAAAAACTCAAGATCAAATTGAAGTAAAGGACTTTAATTCATTTTTTAATTCTATTAAAAAATCAAAAATAAAGTCATTCTATTCCGAAAGCTATCCCAAAATGAATCTTCCTTTTAATGGAAGCTTTCTTGCGAAAGAAGTCACATCAAAAAAATACAGTTTAGTTGCGATTGTTTCTCGGCATGATTTTCTAAACTACTCTAAAGAAGAAATTGAACTATTCGAAACTTGTATCGATCTGTTACAACCACACATTGAGCGTCTTATTGACCAAGAGTTTTCTGACAAACGAATTTCTGAACTGCGAGTATGCTTAAAAGAATTTCCACTACCTCTCCGCATTAAAGACGGGGCAAGTGGATCTTCGTTTATGAATGATCTGTACACAAATGATCTACAAGAGAAGGATATTTTTTTTAACAAAAAGATCAAAAATGCCTTCTCTCTTGATCTTTATGATAGCGATGAACTTCGTCACTATGCCTTCGACTTGTTTCATTTTCAAAGAATATCTCTACTGGGAGAACTTCTCAACACTCTGAGGCATGAATTAAGTAATCCACTCTTTGGTTTAAAGCTTGGATCACAACTTTTCTGCATGACCGATACAACAATCGATAATATAGAGCTCATGCAAGAGATAGAAAAAAATATCAATCGCTGCCAAGTCATCATTGAAAACTTCTCTAATCTGTATCAGGTACAATCTGAAATAAAACCCATATCAATTCAGAAGATTATTGATGAATCTATTGTTTTGTCTAAATCAGAAAGTAGAGATGTTAGAAAAAAAATTGAATACCTTGATGGAACCAAAGATCAAATCCTAACAGTTCCGCAAATTTTTGTAGTTCAAATTCTCTTCAATCTTATCGTTAACGCTTGCCAAGCAATGAAGAGCTCGAAAGAGTCCAAACAGATTGAAATCACTATAAGTGCCAATCAGATGAATGTCTTTTTCGATATTACTGACAATGGAGAAGGGATTCCCGAGAATAAGGCCCACGACCTCTTTAAGCCATTTTTTACAACGAAGATTGAAGGAACTGGACTGGGCCTTGTTTTATCTCGCAATTTAGCGATGAAAATGGGTGGTAATTTGGAATATTTAGTTAATAATAACGTTAAGGGTGCCCATTTTAGGCTCGTACTGCCAAAATCATGATGAATTTATTAATCATAGAAGATGAAATTCTCATCCAACAATCGCTTAAAAAACTTTTTGAAAGAAAAGGTTTCAGAGTCGATGTATCTGCAAGCGGTAAAATTGCTATCGATCTTATACTTAAGAATACCTACGATCGCATTATCTGTGATCTCATGCTCCAAGACATTTCTGGATTTGATGTGATCGAAGAATCAAAAAAGAAATTTACCATTCAGGAAATTAGTAAAAAATTTGTGATCATGACGGCCTACAATTCCCCGCAAGTAATCTCCCGCGCAAATTCTTACCAGTGCCGACTAATTAATAAACCTTTTGATGACCTTGAATTGGCCATGAAATTGATGACGGAATAATATGAAAACTGCATCTTTTAAAATTATCGGTATCACACTAAAACCGAACACCACCCCTGAATTTTATAGTATCCTGCCGAACCTTTGCTCCTGGCTTCTACGTCGGAAAAGACAGGTTGTTTTTAGAGAAGAAGATCGCTCTCGAATTCTTAAATTCTTTAAACAAAAATCAACAGATGCTCTCCATTTTTGGAATGACAAAGAATTTCACAACGATGTCGATCTGATGCTCTCCCTAGGAGGTGACGGTACTCTCATTGGAGTTTGCAGAAGAATTAATACAAGAATACCTGTACTTGGAATTAACTTAGGTCGCCTTGGGTTTATTACAGAATTTAACAAGAACGAATACTTTGATCGCCTGGGAAATATTCTTGATGGTGATTGCGAGATTACAAAAAAGCCTCTTTATCATGTTTCAGTTGTTCGCAAGAATACTGTGCGCTTCAAAGACTATTTTTTTAATGATGCTGTTATTGCCAAAAATGATATTGCACGAATGATTTACTTAAGGGCCGAAATGGGTAGTGAACATATCTATAATATTGCTGGTGATGGGATTATTATTTCAACGCCGATGGGTTCGACTGCCTATTCAATGGCCGCCGGAGGTCCAATTGTTCATCCCGATGTTAAAGGTCTAGTCCTTACACCAATTTGTCCTCATTCGCTTAACCATAGACCATTTGTAGTTCCTGATTTATCACCAATCCATTTAAAAATTTTGCCTCCAAATAATTTGGTCACCCTCACACTTGATGGACAAGTGGCCATCAGTATCGAGGATCAAGACACCGTTACAATTAATAGTTCTAAGATGAAGAAGATCTCTTTGATCAAGAATCCGGACCGTTTCTACTTTGAAACAATTCGAGAAAAATTTGTCATTAGTAAAAAAGACTGATCTGAATACGGAAAAAGTACGCCCACCTACTTGACCGTCCGTAAACTATCCGTAATATATAATTATTCGGAGGATTTATGGACGCAAATTTTTATCTTAAAAACCTTATTATTCAAAATTTTGCTACCTTTAAGAATCAATCCATAAAATTTAAGCCCGGCTTCAATGCCATTATTGGTGAAACCGGATCCGGAAAAAGCCTTGTCTTAGATGCTCTCCAACTAATTCTTGGTGGAAGAGCCGATAAAAAAGTCGTAAGGCGCGAAACCGATTATTCACTCATTGAAGCTTCGTTCTATTGTAGCGATAAAAAAGTGAAGACATTTTTAGAATCAGAAGGATTTCCTGTTGATGGTTCTGAAATTATTATCAAACGACTCATTTATAAAAATGGGACAACGAAGAACTACATTAACCATTTAACATGCACTGTTACTTTCCTTGCTTCATTTGCTAGAAAATTTATTGATCTCGTTGGGCAGTTTGAAAACCAAAAACTACTTTCAGAAAACTATCAACTGTATCTTCTTGATCATTTTGCCAAACAATTAGATGACGTGAACTCCTTTCAAAATTCGATGAGAGAGTTTAAGAACCTCAAAAAAGAGCATGAACAATTAACTCAATCAAAATCCATGCGTGAACAACGCTTAGATTATTTGAATTTTCAACTTCAGGAGATTGAAAAACTCAATCCATCCTCCCAGGACGAAGAAGATCTCCTGAAGAAGAAAAACATACTTATTAATCTCGAAAAAACTCAGAAAATTTGTTACCAAGCAAATGAATGCTTCGATGGTGGAGAGGGCCAACCAGGAATTCAGGGCCAGTTAAAATTCTTAAGTCATCTCTTTTCAAAAAATCTTGATCTCTTCTCAGACCAAGTTGAAATCTTGAGTGATATTGATGACAAAATTCAAGTTCTACATTCTGAGATTGATCGAAAACTTAACATCGAAGTTGATCCAGGAGAAATTGAAGGCATTCTAGACAGACTTGATTCTTACCAAAAGCTTAAGAAGAAATTCGGAGGAGCTGTTGAAACAATTCTTCAGACTCAGGTCGAGTTCATGAAAGAAAAAAGCCAACTTGAAAGTCTTGAAATTAATCTCGAAGAACTTGAAACCAAGCTCAATGAACATGAGAAATCCCTCATCACCTTTGCCAATAATCTTCACATAAAACGATCTGCTTACGCTTCGAAACTTGGTCTTGAACTCACAAAAAAAGTTCAAGGACTTAAAATGAATGGGGCAACAATCAAACTTGAACTTGAAAAAACTGAAGAGCTAACGGATACAGGTCACTCAAAAGCATTTTTTATCGCTGAAACAAATCCCGGAGAAGGCTTCTTCAAGATTAAAGATATCGCTTCTGGCGGAGAACTTTCGAGGATACTCTTAAGCCTGAGACAAATTCTTTCAAGCTACGACTCTATTAGTATTTTTCTTTTTGATGAAATAGACACTGGAATCGGTGGAGAAACTGCAACCTATATCGGAAAGGCACTTGCAGAAGTTGCTTTAAATGGTCAAGTTATTGCTATCACCCATCTTCCACAAATTGCACAGTTCGCTGAAGTCCTTATTATAATCCAAAAAGATATCAGTGCTAGCGACAAAGAGGCGAGAACTGAATCCACTGTTAAGGAAATTGTAGGGAAGATGGTTTTAAAAGAAGTTAAGGCCATGGCACAACTAAGCTAAAGAGACAAAACGAGGAACATGATTTTCAATCAATATAAAAGTTTTGCTTTTAAGCGCGTACCCATTATTAATATAGCTTGAACCATTATGTGGTAATTGATAGTGATCCTGGACGTGACTATGACCACCTAAAACAAAATCATACTGACCTTGAGTCGTCTCAACGACACCCTTTCTAAATTTTGTCCGCACAGCTTCTGCATCAAATAATTTAGAACCTTTTTTTCGAGACATTTTAGATGCTCTTACTCCCAGAAAATTTAATAGGAAGTATGGCATTAAATAATCTGCGACAAACTTCAATGGCATTGACCTAATGAGTCGCATGTACTTGTGGTAAGAATGATTATCAACTTCATGTTCATCACCGTGAGAAAAGTAATACTTTTTTCCATCGATCAGTTTTGAAATTGGCTTTTGCGAAAGGACAATTTGATCCTCTTTCCAAATCTTTTTAAAGAGTTTTTCTAGATGAACATCGTGATTTCCTTCGAAAAAATAGATCTTCTTTCCTTGTTTTTGTAACTCATCTAGCTTCTTAAAATGATGAGAAAATATTTGAAGGTACTCATCATGAGGACCACACATCAAATCGTAGATGTCTCCAAGGAGCAGAACATAATCCGCATCTTCGACATCAGGATGATTAAGAAAAGATTGAAGAAATTTATCAGCTTCATCTTGAGGAAATTTTACATGAACATCAGATATGGCGGCAATTTTCATAGCTATTTGTTTATAGCATGAAGCTCCAGCTTAATCTGCTCAAAAATAAATCTTTCTAAGTACTTTTTACTTGCGGAGTCAATGTCTACGAAGGAACAACTAATCCGATATGCTTTGTAGTTTAACTTATTAAGTTCATCTGGCTCTAGTTCTCTAATACCTTGGATCTTGGTCTTTACTAATGTTGACCAATCTCCAATCTTTAATTGAATCTGAATAACTTCTTCATCGATATTAAAAAATCGAAGTTCGGCCTTTGAAATATAAAATGAATAACCGCCAGGACTTATGTCAAAACAGTTTTTAAGAAAATGCTGCTTAACGGATTTTGGTGAAGGTGCTGATTTTGAAAACACAACTTTGACTTGAGAATCATCATAGGAATTAAATCGCAAACTCTTTCTACGATCGAGCTGTGCCACAAAGTCTGGAATTTTTAAATAGTACCTTTCAGGGACATCTGCCTGTTTAATTTTGCATCGAAAAAGTAAAACAAAGTCCGGAATAAAAATATCGATATAACTTTGAGAGGCCATAATATCTTCAACCTGTCTCTCACAACCATCGGAAGGAATAATACTAATATCGTTTCTAGACTTTCTGACGAGTTCAATTCTAACTTTGCTTAAGTACTTTATGCTTCCAACGAACTTCCAAACGTAAACATCGCAGTCTTTATCTTTCGCCTGAAGCAAAAAACTGTAAATCGTACTACTATCACTGATCTTAAGAAGCTTATTATCATCCATTAAACAATTCTCCAAAAAGACTTCCCGATGGTTAGTCGGGAAGCTTTGGGCTTAAGAGAACAAGGAGTAGTGCATATTATCCAATCAATCTCATTGCAGACTGACCAATCTGATTTGCTTGCGCAAGAGCTGCTGTACCTGCGGCGTTTTTTATCGACGCAGAGGCTAGTTTTGCGGATGATTCTGCGACATCGACATCGGCGATTCTCGATCTCGCAGAATCCTGGTTAATGATCGCAATATCAAGGTTATTAATCGATGATGTTAATCTCGATTGAACAGAACCAAAACTTGCTCTAAAACCACTTACTTTATTAATGGCATTATCGATACGTTCTAAATTGCTAATGGCATCTGACTTCCCTCTAACATTTGTGCCACCAACACCGAGACTTTCCGATGATGCATCAATCGCTGATACATCAAACTCGATCATATTGTCCTGGCCGCCATGTGTGCCAACCTGGAACTGAAGGGGTGATCCTTCTCCTTTGAGAAGTGAGCGCCCATTAAAAGATGTTGATTTGGAGATACGGTCAGCTTCTTCGACTAGTTGCTCGTATTCTTGCGAGAGATAACCTCTCTCTAAGTCTCCTACAGTATCAGAGCCTGCTTGAATGGATATCTCACGAAGTCTGGTCAAAATATTTGACGTCTCATTGAGCGCCCCTTCCGCGACTTGTACCATAGAAATTGCATCGCTTGCATTTCTAGAGGCCATGCGAAGACCCTTGGTTTGTGCCTCTACTTTCGTAGAGATTGCCAAACCAGCAGCATCATCTGCGGCCTTTGTAATTCGATTACCAGATGAAAGTTTGGCAAACTCAGCTTCCTGAGCTTCACCACTTACCTTCAGATTGCGTTGAACCTCCAGTGAGGCAACGTTTGTGTTGATTCTTAAGCCCATCAACCTACTCCTTGAAAAGAAATCCTAAACCCCTATCCTGACCACAATGATCAAGATAATAGCTTATCGAAAGGCTCGGCTATTTCTTGAGAACTATTATAAGGTCGAGGTAATAAAAAGATGAGAAATGAGTTTTTCTAGTTACTTATGAGATCTTAAATAGAAGTAGAAACTATCAAGTGTAAATGGATTATCGTTATGAGTACTTGAAATAACTGAATGGGCCCTTGGAGATAGCCAACACCAGTTATCACTTACATCCCAACGTTTACTCTGATCCCAGATTGGAAATGATGAAAAATCTTTTAAAACAATAAGAACGGAATGCTTCCTTTTAAGTGAGGCACAAACACACTGAAACCAAAGATCATTGGGAATAGAAACTGTATTTTCCTTAAAGGAAGGATAGTAAATATCAAGTTGCTTAGAACCCAATATCTTCAATGACCAAATCATTGATCTTGGATTTTAGTAATGATCGAAGTTGTTGAGTACCCATCTACAAAGTTAAGAGAAAAAACATCACCACCGTCTGCTAAAACTTCTTTGGCCCCAACAATCTGATCAATTTTCCAGTCTCCACCTTTAACTAAAATCTTCGGTTTTACCTTCAAAATTAAGTTTAGCGGAGTGTCTTCGGTGAATATCTCAACGAAATCAACCGACTTTAGTTGGGACATCACGAACTGACGATCTAGTTCATTATTAATTGGTCTTTCAGGACCCTTGAGTCTTTTTACACTGGCATCTGAATTAAGGCCAATCACAAGCAAATCACCTAATTTTTTTGCCTCTGCAAGATATGAAACATGACCCCGATGAATGATATCAAAGCAGCCATTCGTAAACACGATACGCTTGCCTTCGTTTTGACTAAGAAATTTTTCAAGGTCTTTAGAAAACATTAATCAATCCGAATTACTTTAGAACTAGTTACTTTATTTTGCAGATCAAAATAAGAAAACAATCCTAAGCTGATAAAATTTAATAAACTAATTGAAGACCTTGCAATCAAAGTTGTGAGAGCAAGAGGCTCTTCATTTATACCCGTCACTTTCAGTGAAAAAATACTCTTTCCGATCGTAGATCCAGTCTTATCGAAAATAGAAAAGTATATTAAGTAAAAACCACAGAAGAGCGTAAGGACAAGAGGGGTAATCTCATTTGGATATTGTCCCCAGATTTCGATCACATCCATACTGATAGTTTTTGCCATCACCATGACAACAAGACTTAAAACAGAAGCGAGTAGTAATAAGTCAATTACGTAAGCAAAAACGCGATGAGACTTTTCAGCAAGACGGAAATAGTTCTGAACAGGTTCTTGAAGAACAGGGATATCCGGGACCTCAACTTGAGCACTCTGCCCATAAAAGAGCGAAAGGTCATTTTGATAAACATTCATCTCTTTTTTTGGAGAAACATTACTAGGTTGACCCAAAGTGTTTATGGCAATTGTTCTTTCAGTAATAACCGGTTTCACATCTGTTGTTTTTGGATGATGAAACCCCAATCCTGACGTTATAGGCTTAAAATCAAAATCCATGTCCTCAATCGGAGGAGGATTCTTTTTCTTTGCTTTAACTTGCTCTAATTCCATATGCTTCCTTTTAAGCTTCTATCTTAGCAATTCAAAGATCACTTAAGCAAACTTTCGATCATCAGACCTGCCCCCGTTGCCAGCGCAGTGGGAGTTCTTAGGATTGGAGTCGGTAAGTTGACTATTTTAATGTTACTTTTAGAATGCAGAAGCGTGAGCTCTCTAGATGAAAAACCACCCTCCGGTCCAACGATAAGAAGGCTCGCCCCCTGGGAAGAATTAGAACTTAAAGTGTTATGCTGCTTGGTCTGAGAATCGAGCATTAAAATATTCTTGTAAGAATCCCAAGCTACATCTTCCCATTTTATCTCTCGGACCGTAGGAAAATAAGGTGCATTAGATTGCTCTAATGCTGAAGAAATAAGGCTCTCGATCCTCTCAAATTCAGGGACCTTAGTTTGAGAGTAATCTGATCTTATTAAAAAAATATTTCGAAAACCCAGTTCAGTCGCTTGCTTTAAACTAAGTTCAAGAGCTTCCTTTTTAGGTATCCCTAAAATCAAATCAAAATGATAGGTCCGCTCTTTTGTGTAGTGATTCACTAACTGAAGACGGAGCTCTCTTTTAGAAACCGCTTCCACCCTGGTCTCGACACATAATCCATTTCCATTCAACAACAAGAGCTCATCACTTAATTGAATACGAATGACATGGACAAGATGGTGAAAAGCTTCATCCTTAACGGTGTAACTTTCTTGAACGGCCAGATCTTTAATCCAGTGTGCTCTCACACAGAACCTTTTTTAAAGAGTACAGCTGCCCAGTCACCTTTTTCCAAATGCTCCACAAGATCCATGCCTGAGCTTGTATATGAAGATATGATTCCGTCAGCTTGAGGCTTCAAGAGTCCTGATACGATCAAAAAACCACCTTTTCGAGTGTGCTTAATCAATGAGTCTTGTTCTTGATAAAGAATGCCTTCAAGAATATTTGCAAAAACAAGATCGTATGTTTCTAGGAGCTTTGATCTAAACTCAGGAAGTAATAATCGAAAGGCTTTACCTTGCAAGTTATTTGTCTCTGCATTTTGATAACAATTCTTATTTGCTTCAGCATCAATATCATAAAAATCAATTTTTGCTTCTGGAAAAAATTTAAAGACAGACAAGCCTAAAATCCCTGACCCCGCTCCAAAGTCCAAAACCGTCTCTATCTGAGTCTTCAATAAGTGCTCTGTAAAAAGCCTTAGGCACAAAAAAGTTGTCTCGTGGCTTCCGGTCCCAAACCCCATCCCTGGATATATGTAAATCTGCTCTTGAGCATCAGACTTATGATCTTTACTCCACGAAGGAATAATTTCTAAATTTTTATTCACGAGTATTGGAGAATAATGCTTTTTCCACTCAGCATTCCAATCCTCTGATTTATGCTCTTCAATTTGAGACTCACACAAGAAAAGGGTTCTGATTTTTTTATGAAATTCTTCTGCCTGTATTTTATCTCCAAAGAACAGTCGATAGTTTGCCGGTGCCCCAAGCACTTTATCTTCGACCTCGTCCAAGATCTCTTGAGGTAAGTCTCCTCCTGAATATGAACGTTCCCCCAAAATTGCATCCACTTCTGGTTCACTCAAAGAAAACTCTTCAATGCCCAATGTTGCAAATTCATTCACGGCCAAGTCCTGAACGATGCCCCATTCTTGTGAAGTGGGTTGAAAATGGAAAAGAGTTACAATCCAAAATAAGTCCATAAAAATCCTTTAAAGTTGTGCTCTTATAACCCAATCTCGAGCATCTGTGAGGAGAAAAAATTACATTTTAGGAGGTTTTCTTAGGCTAATTGGTGAATGTCTGCTAAAACACAAACCCGATTATGCAAAATAAAATATTTCTTATAGGTATAGCGGGCGGATCTGGTTCTGGGAAAACGACTTTTGCCAAAAAAGTCATGAAAGGAATCAACAGCTCTGAAGCGTCTCTTCTTCACATGGATTCTTACTACCTCCATTCTGTACCCAAAATTAACGGAAAGGCCAATTTCGACCATCCTGATGCCTTCGATTGGAATCTTCTTAGACATCATCTATCTGAGTTAAAAAAAGGGCATTCCATTAAATGTCCAATATATGACTTTTCAGGATCTACTCGTACCGAGGAATATGAAAAAATCGGACCTTGCAAAGTGGTTTTATTCGAAGGTATTTTCTCACTCTACGACCAAGAGATTAGAAACATACTTGATATTAAATGTTTTTTACACGTAGATTCAGATATCCGCTTCACGCGACGACTTCACCGAGATGTTAAAGAACGCGGACGCTCTCTCGAATCTGTTATTGCACAATACTATGATACCGTTCGACCTATGTATCAAAAGTACCTTGATCCACAAAAGCAATATGCTGACTTCACAGTAGGCGAAGAAACAGATGTCGCTGCACTCATACTCGCTGCAAGAATAAAGCAGCTAGTCGCCCCACAAGAAAATTTCGAATTTTTGGCCCAACAAACAATGTAACCATCAATAGCTTTTTGCAATTGATTTGGTATGATCATTTTCTATGAAAAATAAATATTTTAGCGTTTTGCCAATTGGTGGAGTTGAAGAAATTGGGTCAAATATGACTCTAATTAGCTCAGGAGATGAGCAGATCGTTATTGACTGCGGTTTATTATTTCCTTACGAAGAGTGTTTTGACATAAATTATCTCATTCCAGATTTTTCTCTCCTTAACACCGATAAGTTTAACTCCATAATTATCACTCATGGACACGAGGATCATATTGGCGGCCTCGCTCATCTAATTAAAGAGTTTCCCAATGTAACAGTCTATGTCACAAAATTTGCACTTCACCTTATTCAAAAGAAACTTGAAGAGCATAAGGTCAGTTTTAATTACAAGCTTTATGAACCAGAATCTGAACTAAAATTTTCTCATATTGATATCTCACCTGTTCATGTAAACCATTCAATTCCGGAAACAAATGGACTCATCATTCGTTCTAAGGATAGACATTGGGGAGCACTTTACATCTCCGACTTTAAAGTGGATTTAACCTCTAGGCATGAAAACCCTATCGCTTTTGCGAGGATTAAATCTCTTCTCTCAGAGTGCAATGAAACAGCTTATTTTATTGATTCAACAAATATTTTGAATGAAGGAAAAACGACTTCAGAGAATGAACTCGATACGGATTTAAAAAGCCTAATTCATCGCGATGAAGAAAGAGTCTTCATCACGCTATTTGCTTCAAATGTTCATCGCATGAATTCTATTGCTCAAATGGGCTTAGATGCTGGTAGAAAACTTGTTATGGTCGGAAGATCTCTCAAGTCTTATATGGAAGCTTCCTTTGAAACGGGCCATAGCAAAATTTCACCTGAACAGTTTTATCAAACTGACCAAGTCAAAGGACAGACTGGTAAAATGCTCATTTTCCTATCTGGTTGTCAGGGAGATTTTCTTTCGGCACTTAGACGATTTAGCTACGGCGAAGATAGTACATTTAAGCCAACTGAAAAAGACATCGTTATTTTTAGCTCGAAAGTAATACCGGGTAACGAAAAGAAAATTTTTCGTATCTACAATAAGCTTACAGAATTTGGAGCTAAAATAATTACTGCAAGTGATTATCACATTCACGCCTCAGGACATCCAGGTCAAAAAGACTTAAAACTCTTACTTGAGAATTTCTTACCTAATTTCTATTTTCCAATCCATGGGGAATCCTATTTTCTTAAAGCGCATTTCGATTTTATAAAAATTAATTACCCGCAAATATCTGCACATCTTATCTATAATTACGATGAAGTGATCTTAGGTGAGGGGACAATTCAGATTAAAGAGCATGAGGCAAAAGAACCAAGAATTATTCATGGTAAAGGTCTTGAAATTGAGAAAACTCAAATTTCTCAACGTCGAAAAATGGCAACTCAAGGAGCCGTTTTTATAAGCTATCATAGGACCATGGGCCATATTGAAATATCGAGCTTAGGACTCCCTCTTATGGCAAACGAATCATTAGATAATCTCAAGAACAAACTTCTTGAGCAAATTAGAAAGGATTTAATCTCAAGAGAAGAAAATTACTTTAAAGATCAAATCAAAATAGCCACACGCCAATTCTATAATAATTTTTTAGGATACAAACCAGTTACGGAAGTTCATTTGTACTAGCTAATGCAAAGAGATCATTTACAATATTTTTATGGAACAAACTGCTCTCATACTTATTAGCATTGCTTTATTTCTACTCGTCATAATCGTGGGACTTCTCGCTGTTCTCATCTTGAAATTCCTTAACCAAAATGGACAAACAATGCAGGCCAATCAAAATGACGAAGTAGTAAACAGTCTAAATGAAACAATCAGTGCCAAAAATTTTCATCCAGAAATCCAAAATCGCCTCCGTGAAATTGAGAAAATTAAAAAGAAAAAATCTGATTTTTTTTGTCCAAATCATACAGAGGAAGTTGGTGAGGTTACATGTGCAATTTGTGACACTTTGTTTTGCAAATCATGCGTAAAGCCTTTTAAAAATCTACACTTCTGCAAAGAACATCTCCCGCTGATTATGAAATTCGACTGGGTTGAAGTTTTGACTGTTAAAACTTCAACCACTGATCCAGAAGAGGGTGTCCGTCTTTACGATGCGAAGAAAGATATCTTCCAAAATAATGATCTTCCTACTTATATTGAAACTCACTACAAAATAAATGTAGACCAAGATTTTATCGAAACGTACTTAGTACTCTATAGCATTAGGGAGAAGTCTGAAGAAATTCGACAAAAGCTTAAAAATTTCATTATTTAACGGGTCTTATCCTTAAATATCTTTGCATTTATTCTTAGAAAGTGAATTGAGATATTCTTTTGCTAAATAGGGATTAAAACTTAACTCACTGAATGAGTCCGAAAGTTCTAACTTTCCTTTGGATAATACTTGATCATATAAAGTTCTATTACCAACAGCATTTAACGCCAGCAAATAACTATTATAAAACTGCCTATCCCTCCTCCTAGTAGAGCTTACTCTCAACTTATTAAAATAGTAGGTACTCTCAAGTGGCCTATCCATTAAAAGATTTATCAAAGCTAAGTGATGATCACATAAGCTCATTTCTATGTTCTCAAAACGACTACATCCATCTTGGTAATATTGAAAAGCTTGCTTACAAAGGCCACGACTTAGGGAGTAATTAGCAAGATTAGTATTAATTGTTACAGAATTAGGGTAGCGATATTTTGCAAATCTCCACAAATCTTCAGGACTCTTCCATTGTTCAATATAAAGAAAATGAAAAAATGAAAAATACAGAATTAGACCAGAAATAAAAACAATTTTTGATTTTATCCTATCCGAATTCTTAAAACATATGTAAGAAATTATGAATCCTAAAACGAGATTAGATTGATAAAGCCTGTACTCTGCAAACGGATTAATGAATTGCATTATACTATTGTTTGGACAAAAACTCATTATAAAAAAAATGAGCATAAACGAAACTATCGATTTCTTTCTGTAGTTTCTTATCAAAAAAATGATCATGAATAGGTAAAGACCAATTCCTAAGGCTACTCCAAGAATAGGAGGGTCCTGAATCCACTCATGAAAGATCGATTGTTCTGAAGGATTTATAAAAAGGTACAAATAAAAAACAAGATAGTACATATTTGATAATAGGTACTCGCTAAACGGATACAAACTAAATCCAGCAAGACCATTGTGAATATTAAAATTGATGTAATTTTTTAATACGAAAAACAGCAACACGTGAGAAATATAAAACAAATATTTAAGAACAAGATTTTTTGTGATTTTTTTATTTTTTATAAAAACATCAATAGCCACAAATAAAAAAACGACTAGTACGACTGTTTCTTTTATTAAAAGAGATAATCCAAAAATAAGATAAATCAAAAAGTAGTTTTCTTTTTTCCTAAGATAAAGAATAAGTAAAGAAAGAGTTACAAATGTTTTTAGTAATTCAACTCTACCCATGACATAAGTAACAGACTCAACTTGTAGCGGGTGCAAGAAGAAAATAACACATGCAAAAGTTGTAATATACCTGTTGCTTATTCCTAATTGACCAAGAAAGAAGAATGCCAAAAAGGTATTAAAAAAATGTAGAATGTTGTTGAAAAGATGATAACTCCAAGGACTGTCTTGCGACACCATCCAATTAAATGAAAAAGTAAGATTTTGAATAAAGCGACTAGACCTTAACTCATCGCTAGCAATTTTTTTAAAATTAAAGAAATCTCTTATATAAATATTATCTCTAATCTGTTCTAAATCATCGTAAACGAATGGAACATCATAGTTTAGCAAACACAAAACGGCAGTAAGGAAGATTAACAAAATCATAACTATCGAATTCCAGTTATGTTTTAATTTTTCTTCAATTCCCATCAGATTTTCTCAATTTCAATATCCACGAAACTACCAAAATTTCTCGAAATTCTCATAAGGAGATTATCAAAAAGAATTGTTACGTAATATATTGGCCCGAAAGTTAAATTCCACGACTTAAGTCCTCCAGCAGCCCAATACATGAGAGGAGTGTGAGGAATATACCGATTAATTTTAAAAGTAGTTTTAAACTTTTCTTCAAATATTTTTTGATCTCGTTTAAATACAATCCACGCAAGTGCTCCATTTGCGCTCAAGAGTGGATCATTAGACTTAAACTTCCAAGACTCCGTTCTTGTATCAAATCCTTCAGAATGAAAGTACTTCAGAACAATTGAGCTTATAAATCCTAGGTGTTGATCAATAATTAAAATTTTCCCTTTAGGCGCTAGGCATCGACCTGCCTCTCTGAGAAAAGTCTCCACATCATCAATGTGATGAAAAGCATTGAGCAAAAAGAACGCTTTAACAGAACCGTTGTCGAAAGGCATATTTGTGCAATTAAACACAAGATCAATTCCTTTTTGAGAAACAATATCTGTTGTTATAGCTTCAGGTATTAACTCTTTTATAAATCCCTGACCAGATCCAATTTCAACGACTTTTCCTTCTACTGCTAATGACTCAAGAATTTTTTTGAACTTAAAATAGTTCTTGGCGTACATAATCCTTATTGCTCTTTTTAACTTAATACGCTCAGACATTCTTTCCGGCTTTTATTCTTAGCAATCCTATTAGTGCCATTTTAAGAAGCATTAATCCGTGTCTAAATCGACTAATTTGCGTTTCTCCATAAACTCTATCTCTGTACTTTATAGGAATATCAATAATTTTCATCCCCAGAATAGAAGCAGGAAATATGAGTTCAAAATCACCAAATGGATCAAAATCACCAAACTCATGTCTCCATTTAACCATTCTTGCATAATCTGATCGTGAAAAAACTTTAGTTCCGCATAGTGAGTCGCTGATATATTCATCTAAAAGATAACTTAACATTTTTGCAAAAAATTTATTTCCCAAAAAATTAAGTGGCCTCATTGCTCCTGACTCCATAGGGTAAACAAGCCTTGATCCATTAATAAACTCTCCGTAGCCCGCTTGATAAGCTTCATAAAACCTAACTAATTCCTCAGGAGGCATTGTTAAATCTGCGTCTAAAATCATAATTAAATCATTATTAGATTTTTCAATTCCATTTCTTACAGCATCACATTTGCCCTTACCAGGTTGTTTGTATAATTTAATAGGCATTAAGTGTTGATAAATATTTTTTTGTCGCTCTATCTCATCCCAAGTACCATCACTGGAGTTTCCTTCGACAAAAACAATTTCAACATTATTGGTTGAGAACTTAGGAATTCCGGTAATACATCTTTCAATATTATTCTTCTCATTTCTTGCGGGAATAATTATTGAAATAGACCGTTTTATTTCTTTGGTTTTTAGAGGTCTGATTATTGCTAAGCTCGCAACAGGCAGTTTCTGAATTAACGGAACAAGGGGAAGTATAAAATTAAAGAATCTTGAAATCAGAGGTATATCTATCGGAATATAAGCACACGGCCTTAACCCGATTAACTCATATCCCGATATTCGGCATAAATTTTTCAGGTCATTTTCTGTTACAAACGTAGAAGGTATCTTTATCTCTTTTATTCTTAAAAAATTAGCAATTTGATAAAGTGGTTTTAAATAAGGGCTATATAAAACTGCAAAAACTCTAGAAGACCCATTTAGTTTTTCGTAAATTTCCATTAATTCATTTTGAATATCCAGGCCGTAGTTAAAGTTTCCATTATAGAAGATTGCTGATCTATCATTGATGTTCTGTATTTTCGTCTCTATTTTTTCAGTGATTATTTTATTATGACTTCTAACACTGTGATAGACCTGGAGATCATCATTAGACAATGGAGATATTTGTATAAATGAATCATAATAATAGGCGAGCTGAGAAATTTCTTTGGCAATCTTTCTAGATAAATATTTAGCAGTTTTCTTCAAAAGGTATAAGGTAGAGCACAAACAAACTGTGCCCTACCTTCCATTTCTAAATCTGAGTATCGTGATTTCTTTCATTCTTCTTCATAAATGACGGAGTATCAAACTCATCTTCGTCAAAGTTAAAAAAACCAAGCTTTTCTGCAATTGACTTGATTCTACTCTCACGATTCTGGGCTGCATGAGCAGTTACGTTTGTTTGAGGAGCTTCTGAACTATCGTGATGAGAGTATTCTTGTCTTTCAACTATTGCTGGAGCTCTTGGAGCAACAGGCGCTGAAGATTCGAAATTCTTTTGTGACTCATACTTAGAAGCAGCACTTTGTAATTTCTCGGCCCAATTGATCTTCGGTTTCGCTGGAGCTTCCTCTTTTGCGCCATCTAAATCAAAACTCATCTCTGACTTAACCGCATAATCTGTATTCTTTGCCATGACAGGTGCCTCTTTTGGAAGCTCGGCCTGAATTTCAATTTTAGGGGCCGGTGCTTCATACTTTGGCGCAGGCGTAGGTGCCAGGTACTGAGGCTCAACAGGAGCGTGGTACGTTTCTGCAACTGGAGCAGCAACAGGGACAGAACGAGGAGCAAATGCACCAGACATTACTTCTCTGCGAGCAACTTGAAGACCTGTAGCAATCACTGTTACTTTTACATTCTCACCCATGTTTTCATCTATAACAGTTCCAAAAATGATTTCAGCATCTTCGTCTGCGGCTTCCATAATAAGAGTTACTGCCTGATTTGTTTCAAATGTTGTGAGAGTATGATTACCAGTAATGTTAATAATGATCCCAGTAGCACCGTCAATTGAAACATCTTCAAGAAGAGGAGAGCTAATAGCTTGCTTCGCGGCCTTGATTGATCTTTCAGTTCCACTAGCAGTCCCTGTTCCCATTAGAGAGAGTCCCTTATTGGTCATGACTGTTGCGACGTCAGCAAAGTCTGCATTAATAAGACCTGTATTATTGATTAGGTCAGAAATCCCCTGAACAGCATTCAAAAGAACTTCATCCGCTGCTTTAAATGTATCAACTAAAGAAAGATTCTCGCCAGCAAGCTGAAGGAGTCTTTGGTTTGGAATACAGATAAGAGAATCAACAGACTCTTCTAAAGAACGAATTCCTTCTTCGGCCTGGCGTGAACGCTTCTTCCCTTCAAACATGAAAGGTTTTGTCACCACACCAACTGTCAGAGCACCCATTTCACGAGCTAGTTTTGCAATAACTGGTGCTGCACCTGTTCCTGTTCCACCGCCCATACCAGCAGTAACAAAAACCATGTCTGCCCCGTCAAGCACTTCGGAAATTCTTTCATAATCTTCGATCGCAGCTTTACGTCCGACCTCAGGATTTGCACCGGCCCCTAATCCCTTGGTGACATTTCCGCCAAGTTGAATTTTTGTACCTGCGAGATTGGCAGCAAGAGCTTGAGAATCAGTGTTTGCAACAATATACTCGACACCAGTAAGACCCGATCGGATCATAGTGTTTACAGCGTTACATCCTCCACCACCTATGCCAATGACTTTTATCTTGGCACCAATAGCGTTGTTTTGATTGTCGGCGATATCGAACATAGCAGGTCCTCCGAAATTAAAAAATCTCTCTGAAAACGTTTTTTAAAGATTTTCCTAGTTTATCAAACATATCTGTTTCTTCATGTTGTACTTTATCTTCACGTGTTACAGCTTCACTCGCATGTTGCGATTCTTGAAGAAGACCTAACACTGTTGAGAACTTAGGATGTTGCATGGCCGAGGTCATTCCGCCAAAGGCTGATGGATAACCAAGCTTCACTGGTTTTTCTAAATAATATTCTGCCATTTCTGGTAAATTCTTAATAAGGGCTCCACCACCGGTCAAAACGAAACCGCCGGTAATTTGGTCTTGCAAGTTCTTCTCCAACACCATCTCTTGAACTACCTGAAAAAGCTCCTCGGCTCGAGCTCCAAGTACTTCTGCCACAAAACTAAGTGGCACTTCTCTTGGTTTAGTGCCAGAAAGGCCCTGGACCGTGAGATAAGTTTCTCTCAAGTGGGTATCTTTTAGGACCGTGCCGTGAGCGAGTTTGATTCTCTCTGCTTCGTTGTGTGGGATTTTGAGTGCCACTGCTAGGTCGTTTGTGAAGTGATTTCCCCCAAGAGGAATAATCTGAGAATGGAGTAAGCTTCCATCTTTCCAAACAGCAATATCAGTAGTCCCACCGCCAATATCAATTAAAACAACACCCAATTCTTTCTCTTCAGTTGTTAGAACAGATCGTGAAGAAGCTATTGGCTGAAGAATGATGGAGTTTGCCATGAGACCGGCCTGCTCCACGCACTTAATTAGGTTATGAATTAAAGAAGTTTTACCGGTTACAATGTGGACGTTTACTTCAAGTCTCGATCCTCTCATGCCTATAGGATTTTTGATTCCAGAAGTATTATCAACTTTAAATTCTTGCGGGATGACGTGGAGAATTTCTCGATCAGATGGAATCAGCACAGCTTTTGCCGCTTCAATGACCCTATCTACATCTGACTGATTGATTTCTTTGCTTTTGACTGGAACAACGCCAGATGAATTAAAACAGTAGATATGATTTCCAGCAATACCGATAGTTGCGGACTCGAGATCCTCGATACCGGCCATGAGTTTTGCTTCTTCAATTGAAGAGTGGATACTTTCAACCGTTTTCTCAATATTAACCACTGAGCCTTTTTTAAGACCGTGACTGGGGTGAGAACCTACTCCAAGGATATCAAGATTTTTAGCAGATTTTTGCGCAATAAGGGTGCAAACTTTTGTTGTACCGATATCTAAAGCTACTATGACACTTTTAGTGCTCATGAGATTCCCTTCTCAAAAACTCTTCACTTAGAAGAGGGCAGATTCATTCTGACTATCATCAAGGCAATCATCGCCTTATTAAATTTTAGATTTTGTCAGAAAACTTGACAACAACCTTTTTCGAATTCACTAGGTTGATACTAGTTGGAAACCTTTTATTCTTTCCAACATATCCAACTATCTTCCCGAGTTTGTTCATTTTCTCTTCCCAAAAGTCAGATCCCATAAAAACACTCGTGGCCTTACCACCGAGAGCAAAAATAATTGTCAACTCGTTGTTTTTGCTAAGTATTATCTCTGAAATCTGCTTTCTTAAATCAATTTCCATTTTCTTTATCAAACTCGCAAGTTCAGTAGGGGCACTTTTTTCTAATTGCTCCATCGAGACTGCAAGAAGTGGTAGATTATAATTAAGACGATTCTCAACTTTCATCAAATTTTCGTATTGAGGTTCATACATACGAGCATTGTCACAAAGGATTGCTGAATAGTGTTCTTCTCCGTTTGACTTATAAACCTGAACTTTTGCGAGTGGTTGAGGACACTCCAATCGAATTTTAAGTGTTTTGATAACAGGATTATAAGAAATTCGGTAGTCACTTAAAAAATATTTTTCATCTAACTTCTCGTTAATGATTTTTTCTTTTACATCTTTAAGTGAGTGAGCTTTTTCAAACTCTTTCATTAAGATGACCGATAGCATACCCGATGACTTTACAGGACACTCGCCAAAATAAGTCTGGTATTTAATGTTTTTCTGAGTGAAATTCTCAGGAACGCTTGGCCAAGCACTCGAAGCACATAAGATCAAAAATAATACTAAAAGTAATCTCACCATTAATTAATGATAGGGGATTTTTACTTCCAATTCAAACTCAATTCCATAGAACGTATCCATGCTTGATTGAATAGTCGTAATTATGGCCTGAAATTGATCCCAATTTGAAATTCCATTATTTTCAATGAAGTTTGCATGCTTCGGACTTACTCTAAGGCCTCCAGACTCAAATCCCTTAAGACCCAAAAGATCAATAAGTCTACCTGCCTGGAGTTCTTTATGAGGATTTTTAAAAACGCATCCACAGTTTTTTGTCGTTAGTGGTTGAGTTCGTTTTCTATATTCCAAATAGTCTTTTATCTTTTGTGAGATTTCTAGATCAAGGCCAAGGTGAATGAGCGTTGCCCCTACAATGACCTCCCCGTCATTAACAAAATGATTATGTCGATAACTAAAGCTATTCGCAGTGATCACTTCTTCTCGGAGTTTACCGTCGGGAGTCACTAACCTAACTTTTTTTATTACTGTACCAATCTCACCTAAATTTGTTCCTGCATTCATAAAAATTGCGCCCCCAAGAGACGCAGGGATTCCAGTAAAAACTTCCCACCCTTTTAAACCAAACTTAACCGCATGAGAGGTTAAATGATTGATGCCTAATGAAGCTGGTAAGTCGTACTCATCTTTTGCTGAGTCCAGATAAGAGGGATCAAAATCAAAATTTAGATGGATAATTAACATATCACAAACTGCAGGTAGAATTTGATTCGCCCCCCAACCCACAACTAAGTAACTTCTTTTATAGAATTGAAGAATTGGCAGAAGTGCCTGAAGTGCAGAGACAGTTTTAACTTCTACAAATTCTCCACGAGAAGCTAAGCGCATGGTTGTGAAACCGGTCAAATTCTTATCTTCTTCGTAGACTAAATCTTTAATTTCTAAAATTTTCTCTTTTAAACTCATAGGGACTTAACTATTTCACGGATTTTTTTAGAAATTGCACCGGCCCCAAGAGTGACAAAAACATAATCTTTGTCTTTTCGCTCCTGAAGTAGATTTTTCATTTCATCAAGAGATCCGAGAAAATGAACAACCTTTCCTTTGGACTTCATTTCACTAACCATCGCCTCACTAGTAATGCCTTCTATCGGTGACTCAGAAGCTGCATAAATAGGAACCAGAAAGAGTTCGTCCGCTCCTTCAAAGCACTCTTGAAATTCTTGCCAGAAATTTTGTGTTCTCGTAAATCTATGTGGTTCAAAGACAACACACATTTTTCTTCTATCAACTTTTCTGAGGGTTGATATTGTGGCGCGAACTTCAGTTGGGTGATGACCATAATCATCTATCACGACAAAGTTATTAAGCTCATAGAGTTTTTCAAGTCTTCTTCCTACTCCTTGAAAACTCAAAAGTCCTTTCTGAATTGTATCCCAGTTAAGCCCAGACTCGTGAGAGATCGCGATAGCAGCTAGCGTATTGGAGACATTATGAAGTCCCATGAGATGGGTTTTGAAATTCAAAACTCTCTCTCCACGGTAATAAAGATCAAAAGATGTTCCTCCCGCATTAAGTTCGACATTTTTTGCGACATAGTCTGCAGCCGTTTCGCCCACTTCAATCCCATACCAAAGGATAGGTCGTTTAATTTTCGATTTTATTTCAAGCGAAGTAGGATCATTCGCATTAAGAGCCGCTCTCCCATAAAAAGGAAGCTTATTCACAAATTCGATGAAAGCTTCCACAATTTTTTCTTTCGAACCATAATGGTCCAAATGATCGTTATCGATATTGGTTACAGCTGCCATAATTGGATTCAGAAGAAGAAATGATCCATCAGATTCATCAGCTTCAGCAATTAGGTACTGCCCATCACCTTTTTTAGCATTCCCGCCTAAGTTTTGAACGATTCCACCAATGATATGAGTCGCATCTAGCTTTGCTTCAGCGAAGATGGTTGCAATTAAACTGGTTGTCGTTGTTTTTCCATGAGATCCAGCAACAGCGATCCCGTATTTTAATCGCATGAGTTCGGCCAGCATCTCCGCTCGCCTAATCATAGGGATCTCTAGTTCTTGCGCGCGAATGACCTCTGGATTTTTCGTATCAATCGCAGAACTATAAACAACAAGAGTAGACCCTTCTACATTAGAAGCTTTATGACCTAAAAAGATTTCGGCACCTTTTTTTTGCAGGTTTTCTGTCACAGAAGAACTGTTAAGATCAGAACCCGAGACGTTGTAGCCAAGGTCTAATAAGACCTCAGCGATTCCGCTCATGCCAATTCCACCAATGCCAATAAAATGAAGTCTTGTTGTTTTAAGCCAGCCCAACATGTTTTTTTATCTCTCTCAAAACCTGATCGCAAGTATGATTACCTGGAGAGGGGGTTTTAGAGTACTTTAACTCTTGTCGCGAAGCCTTGACTAGAAAATCCTGTACTCTCTTCACGCAGTCTTCATGAGATAGTTTTGGATCTAAGACCTCAACTGTAAAATCAGATTCCTCTCTAAAAATCTCCGCGTTCAAAACCTGATGATTGTCCGTTGCGGCCGGGTAGGGAAATATAAGAACGGGCTTTTTTATAATAGCAAGTTCGGATACAGTACTTGCTCCAGAACGTGCAATGATGACATCACACCACTCGTATTCACGTTGCATATTATCGATGTAGTTCATCGGTGTATAGAGAACACTTGTCTGAACTTGTGGCGCAGTAGTCGTACCACCAAGTTGGTGATGAATCTCAAGTTTTTGATCGTTTGATTTTTCTAAAATTTCCCAAATGACCTTATTAATTTGAGCTGCTCCGAGGCTTCCCCCAAATACCAAGACTTTTAAGTTTCCTTCAACAGATTTTGGTGAAACCGGCCTAATTTCTTTACGTGTCGGATTTCCCACGACCCTGACTTTTTCTTGAAGGTGAGCAGACAATCCCTTTGTTTTTGAAAAATGAACAAAGATACGAGATGAAATCCAACCTAGTATTCTATTGGTTAGTCCCATGACTGCATTCTGCTCTATAATAAATACGGGAATTCTAAGTAAATACCCCGCGAGTAAAGTAGGCCCACAGACGTAACCACCAGCACCCACCACAAACGTCGGCCGATTTTTAATAAAGTTTTTCAGTACGCTAAAAAAGCTCAAAATATTTTTTATGACATTACTAAAAAACTTTATCGGATTCATGGTCCTTAATGGCATCGAATCGAGATGAATAACATTCTCACCCTTAAAAAGCTTATAATCCAACACTCTTTTTCCAGTGACATATTGGATGGCCCAGCCTTCTGCTTTTAAAGCATCACCAATAGCAATGGCCGCATTTATATGTCCGCCAGTTCCACCGGCAACTAAGATTGCATTTTTCATGTATTAAAAGCGCTTTTAAGCGTTCCCACAGACGATTGTTTTGAACGGGTTTTTATTTCTTTAGCATCACCTGGCTGAATTTTCACACAAGCAAAAATGAGACCTAGTGCCGATAGGTTCGCGACCATGGATGATCCACCGTAACTTATAAAGGGGAGATTTAATCCTTTCGTCGGCAAGACTCCTAGAACAACTCCCATGTTCATGAAGGCCTGGAAACCAATTGCAAATGTAATGGCCGCAACAAAAATACTACCAACCCTAGATTTTAGAGAAATGGCAATTTTAAATCCTATGAAAATAAAACTCACAAACATCAGTGCCGTTACGAGAACTCCTATAAATCCGAGTTCCTCGCCAACTACTGAAAAAATAAAATCGTTATAGGCCTCAGGTAGGTAAAACAATTTCTCGTTACTGTTTCCAAGTCCCTGACCAAAGAACGATCCGTTCGCAAATGCCAAGAAAGATTGAATCACCTGAAATCCACTTCCGCGAGGGTCTTTCCATGGATCTAAGAATGTAAAAAGTCGCTTCACTCTATATGGAGCAGAAATAAGAATACCGAATGCTCCAATCATTCCAAAAACGAGTGCTGTATAAAAATACTTTCTTGGAAATGAACTTAAGAATGCGATGAAACCAATGATTAAAGCTGAAATAAAAAATGTCCCAAAGTCTGGCTGAATGACAAAAATAGCAAGTGGATAGACGATACCCGCAAAATACAAAACTCTTTGTTTCGGTGTGTAGTTATTGAAGTTCTCAAAATAACGAATGGCCGTAAGCATGAGGGTATATTTAAGAAACTCGCCTGGCTGCAGATGCATAAACCCTAGATTCAACCATCTCTTAGATCCTTTTATCACAACTCTAAGACCCGGAACTAAGGTGAGAGTCACGAGAAATCCAAAAAAGAGATTTATTTTGTACGCATGTTTATACAGGAAGAGAACTTTTAACTTCGAGAAAACAATCGCAATAACAAGACCAATCGAGATGAATATCAATTGTTTTATAAGGAAGAAATAACTAGAGCCCATGTTTTCAGTGGCATACATATAGCTTGCTGAAAAAACCATGATCACGCCAAATAGTATCAAAAAGAAGACGTTTATAAGGAAGTAATTAGTTAACTTTTCTAGTCTATTATTTTCAGTCATTTACGTTACACCGGAAGAGGTTTTCTTCCAGTGTAACGTAATAAAAGCGAGCGGAGCAATATCGAATTAGAGTTGGAAGATGAGTTTCTTGTAGTAGTTACCTTTTTCTTCAAAATCACGAAAAACATCTGTGCTGTCATTACCTGGGCAAAGAAGGATGGTATCACCCGTTCTCGACTTTTGATACGCCAGTAGAACCGACTCATCAAACGATCCTACTAAGTAAGTTTGAGTAGCATCACCAAGAATTCGGTTCATACTTTCTTTCACTTCACCAACAAGTACTAAGACACGAACTTTCTCACGGATTATGTTGGCGTACTTATCGAATGGAATGCCTTCGATTTCTTTACCACCAGCAATTAAAATGACGGGATCTTTAAAAGCTTCAAGAGAAACCTTGAGTTCATCCATGGTTTCAGATTTAGAGTCGTTGTAAAAGCGAACTCCATTTTTCTCAACCACAAACTCAAGCCTGTGAGGAATCCCAGGGAACTTCTCGATACAATGCTGAATCGAAGCATCAGAAACTTTAAGGGCCTTACAAGCCGTGATCGCGGCCATGAGATTTTCACGGTTATTCACACCCACAATTCTCATGTCTGTGACTTTAAATTCTGAGTGGAAATGAATATTTGAGTGAATTCGTTTGTCGTGAAAATGTGTTCCTTGAATTTCTGAAATCACACCCATTGTAACAAATGACTTTCTAGAGTACCAAAAAGTTTGCGCTTGTGAGCTTCTTAGAACAGAGTTTGAGGCCAGCTTATCAAAGTTAACGACGAGGTAATTTTCTGGACCTAAGTTGCGAGCAACTTTTAGAGCAGTATCGAGATAATCAGCTGAAGTTTTAAATCTACCCAAAAGGTTTTTCTCTTCAAGATTTGGATAAACAGCTAAAAGTGGTCTGAAATTTTCGACAGTCTGAAGTTGCTGTGGAGAGACTTCAACCACACAGTAATCCATCTCGTCCTTATTTGGGAGAGAGAGAAAGTTAATGAACGGCTCTTCAGAAGTACCGCCGACAAAGATATTTTTCTTATCAACTTTTAAAGTATAACCAATCATGTGTGCAGTAATCGTTCGCCCGTGTGATCCACAAACTGCCACGATTGGTTTATCACAATTCTCATAGGCAAACGCAAAGTCAGAATAAACCTGGCGTCCATGCTCACGCGCCACTTTTAACTGCGGCATATTTGGATCAACATTTGACGAATAGACAATGATGTCCGCTTCGATGAAATCCTCATCTTTGTGCTCACCTAGAGTCATCGACGGTGTTGGGCTTATTTTTTTAAGTCGTTTAACTTGCTTATTTAGATCAAAGATCGGTTTGATATCTGTAACTCGGATCTCGCAACCCCATTGTGTGAACAAGTGAACGAGAGCAAATCCTGTCTTGCCAAGACCAACGACCAGGACTTTTTTCCCTTTATATTTTTCCATAAGAACTCCTTAAAAATTATCTAAGCTTAAGAGTCGCTAAGGCCAAAATGGCAAAAACGAGACTCACAATCCAAAAGCGAACAATCACTTTTGTTTCTGGCCATCCCATTAGCTCAAAATGGTGATGTATTGGGGCCATTTTAAAAATTCGCTTTCCACGAGTTTTAAACGAAGCAACTTGAAGAATGACTGAAACTGCTTCAATAACAAAAATTCCACCAATCAAGACAAAGAGGAACTCATTCTTTGTTAGAACCGAAATCGTTCCTAAACATCCACCTAAAGAAAGAGAGCCAACATCGCCCATAAATATTTCTGCAGGATAGGCATTGTACCACAAAAATCCAACTCCTGCCCCTATAATTGCCGATACCAGCACAAGTAGTTCTCCGACTTCAGGAATATGTGGAATAAAAAGGTAGCTAGCAAGTTCCGAGTGGCCGGCCAAATAAGCAAGCAAACCAAGCGTTGCAGCAGAAATAATCGTAGGGCCAATTGCTAAACCATCAAGTCCATCTGTTAAATTCAAGGCATTTGAAGAACCAACGATCACAAATGCGGCAAATGGAACATAGAGCCATCCAATATCAATAACTGGATCTTTAAGAAATGGAATATATAACTGCGAGTCAATAACCTTGAATTGAATCATGAGGTAACTTGCAAGTATCGCTGTTGCGAATTGCCAAACAAGCTTCTGACGAGCATTTACACCTTTGGTGTTTTTCTTTAGGACCTTCAAGTAGTCATCTAGGCCACCAAGAAAGAAATAAGAGATAGTCACAAACAAAGCGATCAGAAACGGGAGCGAGGAAAAGTTTCCACAAAGAACACAAGCGATCACAGCACTTCCTATTATAAAGACTCCACCAAAAGTTGGTGTACCTTTTTTCTTTTTGTGAGTTTCCGGTCCTTCTTCGCGAATTGTCTGACCAAACTGCTTAAGCTTCATCAAAGCAATAAAGCGTTTACCCCACACGATTGAAATAATGGTGGCCAGAATAAAGGCCATGAATGAACGAGTCGTAATGTATTTGAATACATTTAGGAAATGAAAATTCTGACTTAATGGGTAAAGCCAATGATACAGCATGTTTATCCCTTAGAAAAAGATAAACTTAAGTTATATCGAAGAGTGACTCCAATTGTAAAGAGCGCGAACCTTTAATAAAGTGAATTGGATATTTCTTTAAACAGTCACTACGATACTCATTCTTAAATTCTGCACTCGATATCTTTGGATGACCTGTTGGATTTCCACTTAAATAGTGGGCCGAAAAGCGGCCAACAAAATAGACGTTGGGAAATCCTAGCTGTTTTACATATTCTCCAACTTCTTTATGGTACTGAGGAGTCGAATCACCAAGCTCATTCATGTCTCCTAAGACAACACATGCATCTGTTAGTTTCAAACCTTGCTCTAATACACTCTCTTTAAAACCTTCAAGAGCCGCTTTCATTGAGGACGGATTAGCATTGTAAGCATCCAGGAAAACAGAACGAGACTCAAATTCAATCCATTCAGAACGGTTTTTAGTTGGACGGAAGTTTCTGCAGGCTTCAATCAAGCCTTCTTTGAGTTTCGGATAAAAATGAGTCGCAATAAAAAGACATGTTATCAGGTTGAGCTTGTTATGCTTACCTGTAATGTGTGCATTCGTAGCAATAAGATTCTGACCGTTAAAATGAATCTCTCCACCTTGATCGAGGAAGGTAACCTTGGCCATAGCGCCAGGTCTTTCACCGTAGGTGATTGATCCATTCGTTGGCATTAGCTTTTTCAAAAAGTAGTCGTCTGTATTAATCAGGTAAAACCCTCGACCCTGGGTCACTTCATTTATCGCTTCATACAAATAGGCTTCTTCATGAAAGACTTTTTCTTCGTCACCGAAAAATTCTAAATGTGTGGCCCCAATGTTCGTTGTGAGACCTGCGTTTGGTTGAGCGATATCGCACAGAACTTTAATTTCTCCAGGATGATTACTCCCAAGCTCTAAGATAACAATTTCAGTCGAATCACTTACCCCTAAAAGAGTTAGCGGAACACCAAGATGGTTATTGTTATTTTTTTCAGTAGAAACAACTTTACCTGGGATAACTTCTTTTAGAATAAATGAAAGCATCTCTTTGTGGGTTGTTTTTCCGTTTGAACCAGAAATAGCAAAGACTGTATGAAGTGGATTTTTATTCTTCCATTCGACTATATGAAAGTGTGAGAGCTCTTGTAAGAACACAACACTATCAGTAACAGGAATAAACTGAGTTCGAGGAAAGTTCTTCTGCAGGTTTTCTACTTTCTGATCATTTATCTGATCTTGCTGATAAAAAACAAATGGACATCCCTGACCCAATAAATCGTTGATGACATCTAATGGATTTACTTTCGCACCCGGAATCGCAACAAAGGCACTCGGATGAGTATACTTTCTCGTGTCAGTACAAAAATTCAAATGCTCATTTGACTGGATTTGTACTTTAAGAGACGAACATTTCTTAGTTAATGCGAGGTTGATCATACTTTGTTCCTATCAAGAAATTTTTCTACTTCATCGATGTCGCTATAGGGATATTTAACACCATTTATAAGAATGTAGTCCTCGTGACCTTTGCCGGCCAAAAGAAGTATTTCATTTTCTTTAAGTTCCGAGAACGCTAACTGAACTGCTTTAGGCCTTTCGATAATCTTATGAGACTTGATTTTTTTCATGCCCATGAGAATGTCATCAATAATCTGGGACGGGTCTTCAGACCTAGGATTATCGCTGGTCACATAGACTTCTTGAGCATAATCTTCAGCGATTTTCCCCATTAATGGTCGTTTAGTTCGATCACGATCTCCACCACAACCAAAGAGAATTTTGAGCGCATGATTAGGAAATGATTTACGAATACCCATGCAAATATTCTCTAAAGCATCCGGAGTGTGAGCAAAATCGACGACGATATAGTTCGATCTATAAGGTTGAATATAAAATCTCCCATCAGGTGGGATGATCTTTTCATATATATCTGGAACAACAAGACCGAAAGTGTTTTCAATAATTTCCACTGCAACTTCTAAATTATTGCAGTTAAAAGTCGTAGAAAAAAATAACGGAAGCTTTTTTGTGATTTTTTTTGTTCGCTGGACTTTATCAGTAACTTTTGAAATTTTCTCGAACAGCTCAATTTGGTTCTCTGGAACAAATAGTCTCGCTGTCAAATTCAAATAATTAACCAGGAGAGCTTTCGCCGCAAAGTACTCGTCCATTGTTTGGTGATAATCCAAATGGTCTTGAGAAAATGATAACCAACCGGCCATGTCAAAAGTTAACCCGAATAATCGATTTTGAACCAAGGCATGAGAACTCGCCTCTAAAACACAAAAATTTTTATCTCTACCATAGGAATGAAGAAACTTTCTTAGATCGATGAAACTCGGTGAAGTCATTCCAAAATCTAAAATCGTTTTATGATTTTCTCGAACGCCTAACGTCCCAATGCTCATCCCCTTTTTTCCGCACAGCTCACCAATCTGCAGAACAAGGTCAGCGGTTGTGGTTTTACCATTAGTACCAGTAACAGCAATTAGCTTTATATTTGGCAGAGGATAAATTAAATCTAAAATTTCTTTCTGAATACGAGGCCATTCTGTTTCAGAAATGACGGAGCTATTTGCGGGTCTTTGAGGGTGGTCAGTATTAAGGATTAACCATGAAAACTTTGAGTCTGTGACTCTTTTAATAAAAAGCTCTTGGGACTTATGGTCATTTTGTATTTTATAAAAAAGTATCGAATCTTCATTAGAGTCCTGAGATTTCCAGTGAATATCGCTAACGATAAGACGAGGAAGTTTAATTTTAAGAATGTCTTGGAGGATATTTTCATTCAGCATAGGTAGGAGCTTCAAATTGAAGTCTAAGAGTTGTTGGACCTGAAAATGCTGTACCCGCTTCAATTGACTGCTTCGTCACAACACCATAACCATTCAGTTCGAGTGATATGTGTCGGTCTTGGGCCATCTGGATCGCACTTGCTTTATCAAGTCCACTAAAGTCAGGCATATATCCTGGAGCAAAAAACTTAGTCGCCTGTGCCTGTTGAGTTGTTACTTCATCTAAATTTTTTGTATTTGATTTTTCATCGTATTTTGCAAACTGAGCAAAATCTTTTTTCTTATACAAAATATACTGAGTAATTTTTTTAAACACTGGACCGGCAGTAAGGCCCCCGTAGTAACCTTTCTCTGTTGGATGATCCACATAAACCATTACGACAAATTTTTTATTCACATTTACCGGAAACCCAATGAAACTTCCAATGTACCCTGCGTAACCTCCATTCTGAGAAACTCGTTGAGCAGTTCCTGTTTTACCTGCGATTTCATAGTGAGGAATTTTCGCACGGTCACCGGTTCCTTCATTTACGACACCAACTAACATTTTAGTGACTTCTTGCGAAGTCTTCTCGGAGATAATTCTATTTTCTGGTTTAAGTTGTGATTCATCACTTTTAAGTAAAGTTGGCTTAACAAGGTATCCACCATTTGCAATGGCGGCGTATGAAGTAAGCATCTGAATGGCAGTCGTCGCAACCCCCTGACCAAAACTTATATTACTTAAAGTAAGTGGGCGAACCTTATCCTTCGCTTTAAAACTTAGAATTCCTTTGGACTCACCTTTAATTTCAATTCCCGTTTTTCGAGCGATATGAAATTTATCAAGCGTTTCTCTGAGTCTTGGGTACTTCAGGCTGAAGGCTATTTTAGTTGTCCCAACGTTAGAACTAAACTTTAAAATATCGCTGACACTTAACCATTCAAACTTCTCATGAGTTTCAGCTTCTGAGATCCAATGATTCTGCACCTTAAGTTTTCCATACTCACAAAAAAACTTTGTCTCTGGTTTTGCAATTTTATTCTCCAGGGCGGAGGCAATCGTGAGTGTCTTAAAAATTGACCCGGGCTCAAAAGGGTCTGTCACAAAAGCAAGCTTTCTATGCTCTACCGGATATGATGTCGCTTTATTAGGATCAAAAGTAGGGTAGTTGGCAATCGCCAGAATCTCTCCTGTCTCGGCGTCCATAACACCTGCACCACCTCTGAGCGCACTATGAAAGGTCACAGCTTCTTTTAAGTAACTTTCTAATGCTCCTTGAATGTCTTTATCAATTGAAAGATGGATATCAGTTGACTCTCTAACTGACGCCTTGGTTTCATATTTGATCGGTCGCCCTTTTGCATCACGGATATACTTCACTACCTGAGGCTTACCTTTGAGTTCAGAGTTCATGCTATTTTCGATTCCGGCCAAACCGGTATTTTCAATACCAACAAATCCGATGGTCTGAGCAAGTAATTCACGGTTTGGATAAACTCTTTCGGAGTGTGACTCAACAAATATACTATCTAGCTTTTTAATCTTCTTGAGTTGTTCTTCTGATAAAGTTATTTTGCGTCCAAGCCAAGTGTACTTATTACGCTTGTGGATTAAGTCTCTGAGTTTTTGATAGGGGAGTTCCGGTACAATCTTCGACAGCGTTTTTAGCTGCTCGTAATACTCATTCGTCTTATTCTTCGGGATCGTGAATAGATTATAAACATGAACGTTAATTGCTAGAGGGCTTCCATTCCGATCAAGAATATTTCCACGATTTGGGTATTCTTTTACTTCACGAATAAACTGGGACTTGGCGTAGGCAATGAGTTTCGTTTTATTTACAACTTGGATATAGAAAGCCTTACTCACAACGACTGCGAATAAGAAGCAGAAAATTAAAAAACTGGCAAAGATTCTATTTTTCAACCAATCACCTAGGGGATTAAAATAATTTGTTCAGGTCCTGGCTCTTTGAGGCCATACCTTGCAGCGAACTCACGTAATCTCGGCACTGACATTTCTCTTGCACGAAGAGCTTTTAGCTCTTTGTTTCTGATTGTAGCCTTCTGAAAATCTGACTGAATGTTATTTAGTAAATAGGCCTGCTCGATTCCCTTCATTCGAAAACCAATAAAGAGAACAGCTAAAGTTGTAAATGTAAGAGTGAAAGGCAAAGCTTGTGGGCTGAAGAAAAACTCCAATAACCTGTTATTAAACTTGAATGTGCCTTTTTTTCTTAACGCCATCAACCCTCCCTAGTTGAGATACCCGTTGTAGTAAGCGAAGTTTTGCACTACGAGAACGAGAATTTAGTGACAGCTCTTCTTCCGTGGCTGTAAGTGGCTTCTTAGTTAAAATGATAGCAGGAAAATCTTCTTTCTCCACTATTTCTTTAAAGGTGTGCTTCACAATTCTGTCCTCTAAAGAATGAAAACTAATCACCGCTAAAACTCCGCCTTCACTGAGGTACGGCAACAATTTCGGTAAGGTATTTTCTAAAACAGTGAGTTCTTCATTCACCGCAATTCTCAAGGCCTGAAATGTTCGCGTAGCCGGATGAGTTTTCCCATGACGGTCTTTCGGTGGGTAAGCATGGAAGCAAATATCCTCAATCTCACCCGTTGTTTCAATTTTCTTTTTTTGTCTAAGTTCAACGATTCGAGCAGCGATTTTTCGAGAGAGTCTCTCTTCGCCATAATTAAAAAGAACGTCTGCGATCTCTTTTTCAGAGAGCGAATTAAGCAAATCGGCCGCAGTTGGAATATTACTATCTCCGTAGTTCATGCGCATATCAAGTGGAGCATCTGCCCTGAAACTAAATCCTCTCTCCATTTTATCAAACTGGTGAGATGAAACTCCTAGATCCATCAAAATGCCTGCAAACTTGCCGTGCATTTGATTCTGTTCACACCAATTTGGAAATTCTAAAAAGTTCATGGGCAACAGGTTTACCTTCCCTTCTTTGCCCCTACGAGAAATGTTTTCAGCTCCGTTCTTTAGCGCATCAGGATCCTGATCTGTCGAATACACCGTAGAACCGGCCACGCGGTCCGATAGCGCAAATGTATGCCCACCGGCACCGAAAGTAAGATCAGCAAAAATGAGTGAACCAGATTCCTTTGAACCAAGTTCTAAGGCTTCAAGGCATTCTTTCAGCATTACAGAATAATGAGCTAGGTAATCGGTCATTTTTTTAGAATAACCTCTAAGATTTCTTTGTGAACGGGTTGATGAAGGGTCGGATCTGTCATGACAGCATACTGATTCTCAGCCTCGAAACGAATAGGGTTCTTCACAAGATCTGGGATAGCTTCTTTAACAAATTTCTGAGCTGAGACATAATTTGACTTCATCACGTCCATGATCTCGGCAACAGTGCAATGTTCTTCTTTCCAGCAGTCGTAATCAGTCACCATCGCAACAGTGGCGTAAGCAATTCCCGCTTCTTTAGCAAGGAATGCTTCAGGCACGTTCGTCATTCCGATAACTGACGCTCCAAAACCTCGGTATATTTTTGATTCCGCCTTGGTCGAAAATTGAGGACCTTCGATACAAATATAGGTCCCACCAAGATGTGATGTTACTCCAGCACGGACACTAGCTTCATAAAGTCTTTTTGATAAAGAGTTTTCAACAGGATTCGCTGTCGAAACGTGCCCAACTATTCCCTCATCAAAGAATGTTCTCTTCCGAAGGCCTTTCGTCCAATCGATGAACTGGTCAACCATCACAAAATGTTTAGGGGCATACTCTTCTTGCAGAGACCCCACTGCAGAGATACTAACAATCGTATCTACACCAAGTTTTTTGAGAGCGAAAATGTTCGCACGGTAATTAACTTCACTTGGAGTGTAAAAGTGGCCGATACCATGACGAGGAAGAAAATAAAAAGATGAACCATCCACTTCACATTCCATAATCTCGCCACTTGGGTTTCCAAACGGCGTTGTCATTTTGATGTGGTCTACAACTTTGATCGCATCTAGTTTATAAATTCCGCTACCACCAATAATCGCGACTTTAATATTAGACATAAATTTCCTTAGGCCATCATTCCAGTGAGATCAACGACTCTTCCTAGAGACTTCGATTGTCTTCCGTGAAAACTTGAAGACTCGTCTCTTTCAGACTCCTCTTTGCACTGGATACATAACTCAGCAGTTGGCCGAGCCATTAAGCGTTCAAACCTAATCGTTTCTCCGCAATCAGTACAGAGACCGAACTCATTGATTTCGAATTTCTTTAATGCCTTATCGATTTTCTTTGCATAAAAAACTTCACGATTTCTAAAACGAAGTAGATGCGAGTTATTGTAGTCAGAAATTGACTGCTCAACATCATCACCACCTGCGGGTAGTGCTAAACTTAAATCTGCTGACTCTGCTTGATCGCTAAATACTAAACTCTGTTTTTCTTCGAGTAACTTATTTTTAAGTGTCTCAAGCTGCTTTTTAGTAAGTGCTTTTGCTTTCTCGGCCATGGGAATTAACTCCTATTTAAGAAATAAACTATTCCAATCCACCCTTGATATTAAGGAGGACTGATTTAGATACCATTTTTAATGTTTCAAATACACCCTGCCCATTTGTCGCAACAGCTTCAAAGGCAGGAAATTTTCTCTTATTAAGTTGAAACTGAAGATCTTCAACTGGAACAACATTTGGAAGATCTCTTTTATTCCATTGCATAACCATTGGAACTTTAGAAACGTCATACCCTTGTTCAGCTAAATTTCTCTCTAGTCCTTGATACGACTCAATATTGGCTTCCATTCTCTCAACTTGAGAATCGGCAACAAAAACGAGTCCATCGACTCCTCTTAGAATTAATTTTCGACTAGCTTCATAGAAAACCTGACCAGGTACTGTATAAAGATGAAATCTCGTTTTGAATCCACGAATTTCACCTAGGTCTAATGGCAAAAAATCAAAAAAGAGAGTTCTCTCGTTTTCAGTATTTAATGTGATCATCTGACCTTTGTTTTGAGAGCTTGTCTTTTGATAGATATACTGAATATTAGTCGTTTTCCCCCCAAGACCAGGGCCATAATATACGATCTTACAGTTAACTTCTTTCGTGTGATAATTTACAAATGACATATTAAATTCCTACCGAAAACAGACGATCTATTTCATCGTCTGAGATTTCCTGAAAAAGAAAACCTTCACGGATACTAGATTTAGGTTGAGGTTTATTGACCGGTTCTACGCTAAACAGTCTGTCCATTTCTTCTTTTATAAGTGCGACCTGACGTTTTAACTGACCTGGATTTGTGCAGTCATGATAGATCGCTCCGAGAAAGTATCTGTTTCCGGCCAAAGTAAAAGGAAATAGATAGATTCCCTGCGATGAAGTATCAAATCCCAATCTGAACTCCATCACATTTTGACCAGGATTGGCGATTCCCATCAATGCTTCAGAAGCTTGCCACACACCACTTACAAGCGCAGAAACAGAAGTCGTCGTCTGGTTTTGAACCGTATCGTAAATTGTTATTCCATCTTCTCGTGTGACAAATAGACGCGCCTTTACACCAGCACTCTTTGGCCCGAGAATATTTTTCATTTTTTCGATTACATTTACTGATTTCATTAAAATCGTTTCCGGTTTTCTAAAGCTTTTGTAATTGTCATCGGGTCTAGGTATTCTAAACTTCCACCAATAGGTACTCCAAAACCAATTCTTTCAACACGGATTGAATCTGGAATCAGTGATTTAAAGTACGAGCAGGTAGCATCACCTTCAACTGACGGATTTATTGCCAGAATAATCTCTTGGATTTCCTTTTCAATCACTCGACTTTTGAGTTCGTCCATTTTGAGTTCATCAGGTCCAATTCCAAGAAGTGGATTTAAAACTCCTCCGAGGATATGGTAAAGACCACGGAAAGTTCCGCTTTTCTCAATCGCCATTAAATCAGAGACATTCTCCACGACACAAAGTGCTTTAGAGGCCTGTCTTGAACTATCCGCACAAATTGAACAGATTGCCTCATCAGCAAACATTCCACATTCGTGGCAAAGGTTTAGTTTTTTAAGAGCGATCAGCGCATTCCCCACACTCTCAAGCTCCTGGGCCTTCCAATTCGTCATACTCATAACCATACGGAAAGCAGTTTTCTCACCGACGCCTGGTAATTTAGTTAAAGCTTCGACTGAATTTTTGATAACCTCAGGGAGTTGAATCACTAAAACATACCTGGAATACTCATTCCGCCAGTTACTTTAGACATCGCTTGCTGAACCATATCCTGTGACTGTTTCATCGCTTGATTAACAGCAGTGAAAACCAACTCTTCAAGAGTTGCTACATCAGAAGGATCAACACAATCTTTGTTAATAGAAATACTAAGAAGTTGTTGCTTACCATTAACTTTTACCTTCACCATTCCGCCGCCAGCTGATGCTTCAACTTCACGTTCCGCGAGTTCATTCTGAAGTGTCGCAAGCTTCGCTTGCATTTGTTGAGCTTGCTTCATTAAGTTATTCATGTTCATAGTTATTTTCCTCTTATCTTAAAATAATCTTATCAATTTTAACGTTGAAGAGCTTTTCAGCTTCTTTCACGAAGGGGTCGTTCAAAATGCTTTGACGCCTTTCTTCTTCAATCCTTCTAGTTTCTTCTTCATCCACTTCTATTTTCGTTTTAAAGTTCTTATCTAATTTTTCTTCAGCACTTAAAATTCTCGTTCGAAATTGAAGCTTATCGATATCAGTTTCAAAAAAGTCGGCCAAGTGTTTTTTTAATCTACTATGGATATCTTTTTCATCTAAATACTCTTTAAACACTCCAGCATCTTCTGGGAACGCAATTTGAATACTAAGAGGTACTGATTTCGTATCTAATTCTTCCATCAAATTTCCGCGCTCTAAATTGGCCGCAGTGGCAGGTGAAAGATTTCTTAAATAGTCTAAAAATCCATTCCAAGTTTTAATCACTTTTTCAGGTGTTAAAACGATCTCGGGTGTCTCGTCGATAGATAACCCGGTCTCAGGCTTTCCCGCTTGGGGCACCTCACTTAACTTAAGATCCTCAGCTGCAAGGATCGATCTTCTTAGGCATATTTTTTGAAGAATAACGAGCACGACTTTATCTGGATTCATCGATGTTAGCGCCCAGTTAAAATCTTTAACGAGGCTTTCATAGATCCAAAAAACTTCTGCAATCGTTATATCTTTTAATGCGTCTTGATTAAGAACTTCTTCCTTATAAAGAGAAGACTGATCATCAATCGAATTAATCACACGATAAAATCCATCAAGGATTTGATCACACAATTTTTTTAAATCGATGTTTTCAACAATAAGCTGTTTATAAATGACAGAACACTTTCTTGCATCGAGAAGAAAAATACTCGAAAGAAGCTCTTTCATGACCGATGTACCGGCAAGTCCTAGGGCCTGAGTAAGAGACTCTTCGGTCACAACATTAGAACCAGACAAACCAAGAACTTGGTCAAAAATAGATAGTGTATCTCTAACAGAGCCACGACCAAGCTCTGCTAGTTTGCTTGCAATTTTTTTAGTTGAAAATTTAATTCCCTCAGCTTCAGCGATATGCAACACATGTTCGGTGAGAGTTTCAATTGAAACATTTTTAAAATCATATCTCTGAGTACGTGAGATGACCGTTCCTAAAAGTTTTTGCGGATCAGTAGTAGCGAGAATAAAGATCGCGTGGGCCGGTGGCTCTTCTAGTGTTTTAAGTAAAGCATTAAAGGCCGACACCGAGAGCATGTGAACTTCATCAATGACGTAAATTTTATGCTTTCCGCGGGTTGGGAGATATTGCACGTTTTCGATTAAAGATCTGACGTCATCAACACTATTATTGGAAGCACCATCGATCTCAGAATAGTCCATGGAGCTACCTGAATCGATGTCCTTACATGAAGCACAGACAAGACACGGATTAAAATCCGGCTTTCTGTCATCACAACGGATAGCTTTTGCAAACAATCGAGCAATTGAAGTTTTACCAACTCCACGTGTTCCAGTGAACAAATAAGCATGAGCTAACTTGTCTTGCTTAATTGCATTTTGCAGAGTCCGAGTTACATGGCCTTGTCCGACAACTTCTTCAAATTGCTTCGGGCGCCATTTCCTGGCCAGCACTTGATAGGCCATAAGTCTCCAGAAAAATTGGTTTTTGAGAGTCGCAAAATAGGGGACATCTATCACGAAGTCACGTCGCATATGCTAGAAAAACAAGATTATATTTTGATGTAAGATGTTATTAGAATATCCGACGGAAACAGTGTGACAAGTAGCAGCCTGAACCTAAACACAACACTCCAAACCGCTACCGTTGCTCCATTCCTGGCCTGGCGGGGTTGACGGCGAAATGCTCATCTAAGACAGACTGCCGAGAGTGATATTATTCATGTTGGCAGAGGTTGTAAAGAGTAGCGCGCACACCTATGATAATTACGATGCAAGAAGTTAGCAATTTTCCAATTAAGGTCCTCTGTGGTGCATTCATCCTGATAATGGTGGGTAGTTCGTATTATCGGAAACGCCTCAAGAAAAAAATTCTGCCATTAGAATTTTCTGAAAGCGGCCAGGAAGAGTTTCAAATTGATTGTACGGCTGAATTATTGTCGGGTCGCACCAAAGTATCACTATGGGCGTACAAATCCCTCATCCTTGCACCAGCTCTTTATCTACTGTTTCTGTATAAAATGACCCAAGAAAATGTCTCTGTCGATTTGTTTGATCTTATACATCCTTCAGGAAACTTGTTTGAATTTAATTTAATATTTATTGCTATACTTGGACTGTCGTTTGGATTTGTTTATTTTCTTCGAAGATTTGTTTACGTCCATGTGAGAAGAGCACTCGATCTTGCGACTAATCAAAAGCTTATTTTTGAAATTACCTCAAAGCATATACGGATTCCTGTTTTAATGCTGGGAGATCAAGCTCTCTGGAAGGCCACTAAAAAATCTCTCTTTGAAGTCGTTATCCCATTTGAAGAGATAACAAAACTAGAAGTTTATCCCTTACGAGGAAAGGAAAACATTCATTATAAAATATTTACCAAAGGTGAAAGTGCATTCCTATGCCAAGGAATACTAGGGATTAAAACTGGTTTTGAAATTTTTAGACTACCTCTTAAAAGACACGAAAATGTTATTTTTAGTATTCTCCATAACAGGCTTCAGGAACGGTTCGTTGCAAATGAGAATTAATCTTGTGTTTAGTTGATCGGTGTCCTTGATGTAGTCATAAAAAGTTTAAAAACTTCTTTGCAGATATTGCCCCACTTATTTCAACTTATGTATGAGAAGATAAAATTTTCCAGCAAATCTACTTGAGTGCCACTTTCGTTTCTACGAAGAAAGATTAACTGACTTAGAGATAAAAAATGAATAACGATGGCGGAGTTGGAGAGATTCGAACTCTCGAATGGCTTTCACCATTACACGCTTTCCAAGCGTGCTCCTTCAACCGCTCGGACACAACTCCATCGAAAAAGCCTTAAGTTACCTTTAACATGTTTATTGTAATTGTAACACCTAATTCTTATGCTTATAGGTCGTTCGACGCTCTTTAAAAAACTGAGAGAGAATTTTAGAACACTCAAAGTGTTTAACTCCACCCATGATTGAAAACTGATGGTTGAGCCGATTATCCTGATGGAGGTAGTAACCTAAACTTAAAGATCCCCCCTTGGAATCATAGGCCCCAAAAACACACTTCTTAATTCTCGATTGAACCATCGCCGTTAAGCACATAGGACATGGCTCAAGCGTGACATATAATGTGCAATCTGAAAGCCGCCAATTCTGTAGTTTTTTAGAACCTTCAATGAGGGTTAGGATTTCTGCGTGGGCGATAGGATTATGGTGGGTCTCTTTCAGATTGAACTGTTTTGAAAGTATATCACCCTTGGGAGAAACTAGAACTGCTCCTACAGGGACTTCTTGGGACTTATATGCTAACTCCGCCTGGTCAATGGCCAGAGACATAAACCACATGTGATCAGTTAAACTAAAATCCATTATTGATTACCAGCAAACTTATTTCTGATTTTGATTTTTTTACTTTCATTCCAATAATTGGATAAAAACTTCAATCGCTGCTTTTGTTCTAGATCGTTATTAACAAACTTAAGTCCATAAATAATAGATCGCCCAACTATCGGCTCTCTTTTCGACCTAATTTCTGCAAAGAGAGTAAAGTTCTGATTTAAAATTTCAACATTCACTTGAAGTGGATGCCCCACCGGAGCATGACAGAAGAGCTCTAAACAAGCTGCTCCTCTTCGAAGATCTGACAATCTTCCTCGGTACTGCTTTCCATCAACTTCAACCCAGCATCTAATATCGGCCCGGAATCTAAAATCATATTCCCACCAGTGAAATCTCGGATAATACAGAGGCGAAGAAACTATGTAGCATGCAATAAACAAAACGAAGAAAGCCGCAAAGAATAAAATTCCGATAAGAGGATGTCCAATAACTAAAAAATTTCTCGACATTGAAACTAAGTAATAGATGCCAAAGATGAGGGACATATTCCAGTAAGAATAGTAAAGATTTACCAATGCCGAGTAATAGAAATTATAGGAAGCTAACAATAAAATGAACTGAAAGATAAATGAAAAATTCAGAACACTTTGAGTGATCAAGGCTTCAGATACGAAGCCAATCAAAACCAACAAAAATTGAATTATCGTTAGAAATTTTACTTTATCGTAAGAATTCTGGAGATTAAGTTTAAGCATTAAAATCACCTATGTTCAGTATATTTTAACTTCAATAGTGATTCCATGCTCTGATTTTTTATGAGATTCAAATTTTTCCCTTCAGGAGTTAGAATCTTTACACCAACAAAATCATCGTTATCAGTCAGATAGCAAACAAGATTGGTCGGAATATTTCTATCAAATCTCCAATAATCAAATTGATTCTTCCTTGAGTGGTAGTTAAAAGCACTGATCTCTTGATTTAGATAGAAGGAGAGCTTTGAAGCAATTTGATAAGTGTTCGCAAGAATTGGTTGGTTTTCACATTTCGACAAAACCTCTTGTGACCATTTTGACCAGCCATTGAATTCTTTGAGCCTTTTTATTTGCACGAGGCCCGGAGGAAGTACAAAAAGAATTCGGGCGACAAGAATAACACCAAAGGAAAGATAGAGAGTTCTTCGAACTGCTTTTTTTTGCCAAATTGAATCTGCGAATGAAAGATAAATAAGTGGTGCGGCCAAGAAGATTGTCCAGTTTGCTTCGATTCTTTTACTAAAAGACGAGAAAAGAAAAAAGAGCACAGTACCGATACTTATGGTCTTCATGCATCGACTAAATAAGTCACGTGATTTGTTTTTAAAGACAACCCACCAAACAAATGGTCCGGCAAAAACACCGGCCATGAGAATCTGAAGTCCAAGAAATTCGAAACTCCTTTTCAAGCTAAAGCTCGAACTTGGTCTCTCAAAAAAATGATAACGAAGAGTAGAGAAATCGTGATTAAACTGCCAAAGCATGTGGGGCAAAAAGGCGACAATAGCTACAAGAGCAACTAGATAAAATGATTTCTTAACGAGAATTTTTGGAACTGCCAGAATTGTAAAAAAAACTAAGAGCACTCCGTGGTACTTAGCATAAAAGAGTAGTGAAATAACTAATCCCAAAAGAGATGAGTTTTTAAGGTTATCATTTTCTAGATATTTTTTAAGCTGGTAACAGTAACAAACCGTCATAAAGAGAAGCGGGATATCTGGAAGTGCCAGAAGACCAGTGAAAGAAGCAAGAGGGAAGCTGAAATATAGCAGGAGCGTGATCCAACTAAATGAAGTCATACTTAGGAGTATAAGGAGACCTAAAAATTGCAAAACGATGAACCCGATCCTCACAGCAAGTTCTGAATGCGGCAAAAATGAGAAAAGTTTTATGACCACTCCAACAAACGGTGGATGATCGAAATACCCCCAGTCTAAGTGATGAGAATAAATCCAATAATAGGCTTCATCGTGGGCCAGCTCAAAACCTGATGCCACCAGAAGCTGGAGAATAAATATGAAGACTAATACAATTTTTAGATTTTTTGTCATGTTCGCCAATAAGGGATAAGTATGTTACATATACCTCATAACATTTACCCAAGGCCCTTGTTTTGATTAGTTTAGAAAAAGCAGTTGTTATCATACCAACCTATAATGAAATTGCTAATATTGAAAAAATGCTTGAAACCCTGCATCGTATCCATCCAGCACTTAATGTTCTCATTATTGATGATGGCTCTCCAGACGGTACTGCAAACGTTATTAAAAGCTTTCAACAAAAAAAAACTAATCTCTTTTTAATAGAAAGAACTGGCAAACTTGGTCTCGGCACTGCATATATCAAGGGCTTTCGCTGGGCGCTCGAGAAAGAATTCGAAGCCGTAATCACTATGGACTGTGACTTTTCTCATGATCCAGAAACTATACCAGACTTCACGAATCAAATTGGTAAATATGATCTTGCAGTTGGATCTCGCTACGTCGGCGGAATTCGAATCATGAACTGGCCAATGCAAAGACTGCTTCTCTCTTACTTTGCTTCGATTTATGCTCGAGTCATCACTGGTATACCATTTTCTGACTCCACGGGTGGCTTCAACTGCTATTCAAGAAAAGCTCTTCAATCGCTCAATTTAGATAAAGTGTTCTCAATTGGTTATGCGTTTCAAATTGAACTCAAATATAAAATCTGGTCCCAAGGTCTGCCTTGCCTTGAAGTTCCTATAACTTTCTACGAAAGGACTGTTGGAAAATCTAAGATGAGCCGAAAAATCATTTTCGAAGCGGTCATCAATGTTTTTAGATTAAGGTTCAAAAAGATATTGGGAACGCTTCAGTAATGGATGGTGTAGCAAACTTAGATAGATCTCTTTTCCTTTTTCTAAATTCCCTTCATTTAACTTTCTTAGATTCTACGATGCAGTTTCTATCTGGAAATCTTATCTGGTTGCCATTCGTAGGATATTTTTTTTGGTGTTCATATAAAAAGACTGACAAAAAATCGATGCTCTATTTTGGTCTTTTTTTACTTCTCGCCTTATTTGCAAGTGACGCAACTTCATCGTACATCTTGAAAAATACTTTTGCTCGACTAAGACCTTGCAGAATTGATGATTTGAAACCATTCATATACAACTTCGGCCAAAAATGTGGAGGGAAATATGGCTTCGTCTCTTCACATGCTTCAAATTCAGTTGCGCTTGTTCTCTTTTCTATTCGAGCGCTGAACTTATCCGGAAAAAAAGTTTATCTACTCGCCTTAATTCCAATTCTTGTTTCGTATTCAAGAATTTATCTAGGAGTTCACTACCCTGGAGACATCTTAGGCGGTACTCTCGTCGGATTATTCTGGGGATATCTTTTTTCTTATTTGCACAGTTCGATTCAAGGCGCGAGGCGATGAAGTTCCCATGTAGAGTCTTTTTTTTCGTAGCATATCCGATCATGCATTCGATTATTGCGACCTTGCCAGAATTCTAAGTAGTGAGGAGTGATTGCGTATCCTCCCCAATTTTCAGGGCGAGGTAATAGCTCCGTATCTTTATATTTTATCTCAGTAGTATGAAAAAGATTTTCAAGCTCTTTCCTATCTTTTACTTTCTGGCTTTGAGGTGAAGCAATTGCACCTAGTTGACTTCCTCTTGGACGTTTATGAAAGTAGTCATCAGAAAGTTTTGCATCAACTTTTGTTATAGTGCCCTCAATGCGTATTTGTCTTTGCAACGGTAGCCATAAAAAATTCATCGCAACCTTTTCATTAAGACTGATCTCTGACCCCTTAGCACTAGAATAGTTTGTATAAAAGACAAAGTCTTCCTCGTTGATTCCTTTTAATAGAACCACTCGAGTGCGAGGTTGCAAATCTTTTACCGTTGCAAGAACAAAGGCATTTGGTTCATCACATTTTGAGTTAATTGAATGCTCGAGCCACAAGTCAAATTGTTTGATTGGATCTGGATTACAATCTTCAATATCCAATTTTGCGGCCTGATAATTCACTCTTAGGTTCTCTAACGTCTCATTTATATTCATACCAAACCTTAACTCTGTTTTTAATTTATGTCATGTTACTCTTAATGATACATCAAGTTAATAGAAGAAAAAATGCACACAAATATTTATGATTTGTGGATAACCCGAGTTTATCGAGGTCGAATTAATATATTTATGATATAATGAAAATATGAAAGAAATTCCAGAAATTAGAGACGGCCAGTCAATTGAACTTTTAAAAGAACTACATATCCTCACAAGAGATGGGAAGCTCAATCAAGACTCTCGACGAAAACTAAAACAAGTTTATCATCTTTATAATTTCATTGAACCACTGCTTAAAGAAGTTCTCAAAGACGAAAAACTAGACTTTAGCCTCGTGGACCACGGTGCAGGTAAATCGTATTTAGGGTTCATTCTCTACGATCTATTTTTTAAAAAGCTAAAATCAGGGCATGTTTACGGTATCGAAACAAGGGAGGACCTTGTTTCAAAATCCACCGAACTTGCAAAACGTTTGCAATTTAATCGCATGGGTTTTTTAAACCTTTCAGTCGAAGAATCAACACACTCTGATAAACTACCAAATCAAGTCGATGTCGTCACGGCCTTACATGCCTGTGACACGGCTACAGATGATGCTATTAAATTTGCACTGGCGAAAAAAGCACGCTTTGTTGTTTTAGTGCCTTGCTGTCAGGCCGAAGTTGCCAGTGTGTTAAAAAAGAATAAAGGTCAAAATCTTGGAAAAAGTGTTTTAACGGAAATTTGGCGTCATCCTATACATACTAGAGAGTTTGGTAGTCAAATTACAAATGTCCTTAGATGTCTTGAACTTGAATCTCATGGCTATCAAGTTACAGTGACTGAGCTTATTGGATGGGAACATTCGATGAAAAATGAACTGATTATTGCTCAGTTCAAGGATCTTCCTCGAGCTCATCCGAAACAAAAACTTGAAAATCTTTTGAATGAGCTCAACCTGAATGAAATGAAATTTCGTTTTTTAGAAAATTGATATGACCACTGGTTTTCAAAATGTATTCTTGCCTGAGATCATTTAACCAGATAGACTTTTTCAATATGCTTCATCCCGACACAGAGCTTAGATTTGTTTCAGACGAAATTGGTTATGGTATATTTGCCACCAAATTAATTCCTATGGGCACAATCACTTGGGTTAAAGACCAGTTAGACAGAGTTTTCTCCAAGAATGAAATACAATTAATGACTGAAAGTAATAGAGAAAACCTCATGAAATACACTTACCGTGATCGTCATGGGAGTTATTTCTTCTGCTGGGACCTTACCCGGTACGTAAACCATAGCTATGATCCAAACTCAATCCTTACATCTCTTGGATTTGAAATTGCAATTAGAGATATTCAACCTGGTGAAGAATTAACAAATGACTACGGCACCCTGAATATTATTGAACCATTCAAGTGCGCAAATGGACCACATGAAAGAGAGTTTGTTAGACCCGATGATTTAACAAGATTCTATATTGAATGGGATAAGTTAATAGAACAATCTATGCAAAATCAGCCTAATGTCAATCAGCCTTTAAGTCGATTTTTGACGGCAGAACAAATCTCAAAAATTGAATCTATCAACAAAAAACTAAGCTCTATGCCATCTATAATTGAAAACTATTATAAGGAAAGCACTTAAGGAATATAATCTTTAAAGTAGAGCACATCTGTTGCAACAGCTTTCGTGAATAGCAATCGTCGTGACCATAAGCTGCGAGTCTCAGTATCGTCATCTAGAGTCCCTCCCCAGATAATACCTACAACTTCCCCTGCAGAGTTCAGCACAGGACTTCCAGAGTTACCAGCAATAACAGGGCATTTATCCAGAAGCATTGATTGAGTTTCACCATCTTGAGTAAGATTACATTTAAACTCGGTAAGCCTCGATTCAACAAAATTAGGCTCATTTCTATCCAATCCAGTATGATCTACTACCCACACAGTTAGTGAGTCGTATATTTTAGGCTTTGCTTTTGCGAGCTTAAATGTTTTTCCGTAAAATTTATTTCTGAGTTTGATGATTGTGACATCTAACTTTTTTCTGGGATCACTCGGATCAGAGTAATCGTAAAGGGTTTTGATAATTCGATCACACCAATTTTTTTCATAAGAATAGCCATTGTAAACCGCAACATGTGCGTTTTCGCAACCTGTCTGATTTTTAATACAGTGATGATTTGTAATTAAAGTATCTTCACCCACAAGAAATCCAGTGCACACAGAAGATTTATTTGCATCACTCTTGTCTAAAATCAAAAGTCTCGCCATTGCCTGAGGGCAATCTGTACCTTCGAGCGGGGAGCAATCAAAATATTGGTTATTCATAATTGCAGAAATTTCTGCTTCACTAATTGTGACAGTTCGCTGGGTGCTAGTGGTGTTCTTACTTCCTTTGCCACAGGCAGAGACCAAGAAGAAGAAGATCAAAACAATAGACATTTTCATAGTAATTAAAATTTACCATCCTCCAAAATCAGCAGTTAAGAATTATGAATGCTGAGTATTAATTACAGAGAAAGCTTATAATCTCTCAGAAGTTTCTCATCTTCACCTGTAAGAGTGCTTAAGGAGTCACACTTGTCTTTATAGCTATTTAGATAGCATCTAGGGTCAATTAGAGATTTAAAATTACTATCTTTTATATGTTTAGGCATCTTCTCCAGGCCATAACCAAAGACCGGTTCGTAACAATAACTAAGCCTATTACCGCCTACATCCATTCCCGTAAATGCTAAATATGGTTGTCCTAATGTTGAGATATTCAAATTTCCAAGAGCTGTTAGGATAATCAGGAATGGATAAAAATAGATAACAATCCTATCCACTGACAAAATGGAGGAGAAAGATGCAATTACAGCAAGAATCGTTAAATTAAACACAAACATGAAACGTGGGTTAACATGAAGCGAGTTTAAAATCGGTATCTCTTTTACTAACGGAGCATAAATCCCCCAATTAATTAGGACTCCAAACGCTAAAAAAATAGAAAAATATTTAACAAGGTTAGATAGCTCAACTTTTTTATCTTTAAGTTTATAAAGTAAAAAGAAAAACATTCCAGGTAAAAGACAATTAGCTGCTTCCCAATTCCCAAAAGACCAACCGGCGTTTGATTGATAATCAATACTAAAAGGACTAAATAATATATTTATCGTGACAACAAGAGAGTCATAAAAGTCGATGACAGTAAAACTGACCTCTCTTTTTACATTTCTTATCAAGTCCAGTGAAGCAGAAAGCTTTGGATATGCCAGAACAATCCCTGAACTAATTGATAGAAAAAGAGAAATGAGCCCACTCTTTTTCTCAATGTTTTTTAAAAATAAAACATCAAATGCGAAATAAAAGACAAGGCCAGCGGTACTTATAATAAAGGTATTTGCACCTCCCATATATATATCATTTGCCAGAAAAACAGCTGGAACGATACAGAGTAGTCGATCTTTGAATGAATAAACTTTTTTGTGAAAGATAAAGTATGCATACAAAGGCAAAAGACCCAATGTTACAAACTGCATATGCCCAACAAATGACCTCACTAACAAGAAAGTCTGCAGTGACCAAGCCAGCGAAAAAACACTTCGAAGTTCATTTGAATTAACAAATCTTTTTAAAAATCGGTCGCAACCTAAGTAGGAAATGCTAAAAAAGACCACGTAATACACAACTAATGATATCGGAGGTGGGAAAATCAATGAAAAAAAATGCACTAAACTAAATGTCATACCTGAAGGATTTGCCCAAACAGGAACTCCAGAACATTTCTGCGAGGTATACTCAAGAAACAGAACACCATACTTAGTGAAAGCGTAATAGAAATCATGCAATGCTGGAAGATAGTATGAATAATCATGTCCCATTACTGGATAATTTCTAAATATAAAAATTAAGGCAAAAACGTTTACCACACAGAGATTTATATAAAAAAGCTTATTCGCCTTAAAATTCATTTGTCCTCACTGGCACCAAGTCATAGTTTATCGAGTTGAGATTTTTTCTATACTTTTCGAAATGATCTTTAAAATATAAGGCTGTACAAGGAAGAAAATCCTTCGCGGAAATCTCATGATATCCTTTGTATTCGTTTATACGTAGATAGATATCAAACGCAGAATCTGGAAAACATGATATTTGATTTTTTGCCAAATTTTCATCAATAATTTTTTTCAACTCTTGACCCTGTGAGTTCGTTGAAGAGAAAAAATATAGGTGATTCTCAACAGAAACCTTCAAGTTTGATAGATTTGTCATCCTTATTATTGATCGAGATGCAATTGACTCAGAGTAAATGTAGGAGGCGTAGAAAATTAGTAGTGCAAAAATTGCATCTTTTAATTTTAGTTCAGAGACATATATTGCAAAGATTATAATTACCGGAAGGAGTGTTCGTAACAAATTATACTCATTACTCCGCCCCCAGAAATAGGGTAAAAGAAATATCGCAAATAAAGACAACATTATTAATTCTTCTCTAAATTTTACATTTCGTTTGAACATTGGTGCCCAAACGAATGGTAAAACAAACCATACAAAACTGCTGTCCCCAATTTTAAGAAACCCAATCCTTAGCTGCACAATCGTTGCTATCAGCTCATTCTGTAATGATCGATTTATAATGATACTAATTAGACAAACAACGCCAATCATGATGATTCTTTTGATTCGATCGGCCTTACTAACAGAAATCAGGCTAAATATGGAGTAGCTTGCCCAGGCCATACATGCAAGTGTTCCAATTCCAGCATTCAAAAATGATAGTATTGGTATAAGAATTAAGGTTTTTCTATTGAGTGGACCCCAATTAATCATGGCGATAAATAGGAAATACCAGCAATCAATTCTCCAGAATGAAGTCTGTGGAATATAAGTAGGCTCAGAATAATTGGCAAAATAGTTAAAAAGGATAAAAATAAACGATGTAAAAAGAGCAACGCTTAGCTCAAATCTTTTCCTAAGCGTTACAAAAAGAAAAACTAGGCCACTAAAATTAATAAAGCCATTTATCCACGAAATATTAGTTACATCTATTTTAAAGTACAAAGGAATCATATAGATGAACGTAGTTAAGTAATCATACTGCATGTAAGCTTCACTAAGATTTTTTCCGTTTAAAATCTGGAAGGCCGGATAATAGTAATAACTGTTATTAAAAAAACTAAAGGGAAATGATTGTACCAAGGAGATAAATAAAAAAACAGCGACGATAGAACTATAGAGGAGGATCGACTTTTTAATTTGGGAAATACATACATAGAGAGCGAAAACACTGAAGCCAACAAACACGGACTCATTTCCTAAACCATGTAGTTGAGGTAACTTCAATTGAACTCTAAAATAGAGTATCGTAAGAAGAAAAAACATAAATGAAGAATAAATTGCAATTCCAGAAACCTTTTCTTCGCGGCAAGGTTTTCCTAAAAAGTAAATAAATGCCGCAACCAAAAATGTAAAAATTGAATAAAAATAAAACTCTATACCATCGGTATAATCAGAAACCCAAGGTACGAGCCATTCTGTATAGATTGAAACATCAACGTTGAAAGGTGAACTGGACCATAAAAAAGACGATATTAATTTGAAAAATATGATCAGTATTGGCACACATAAAAGGTAGAGAACGACAGATTTTCTATTTTTATCAAAATCACATAAAAAATCTTCTCTGATTTTATAAAATAAACTTTTCATAATTTTTCTTTTTTAATTATACAAACGACCGAAGTACCAAAAAATGAGACTGGCATCTTTTCCTCTAGGAAACCTAGAACGTATAACAATTTATTTGTTAACCAAGAGCACTCAGGAAGCTCTGGCCTATTATTACTTTTTTTAAATTTTCGTACTAAATATAAAACTGGAAGAATAAAGTGAAATGAATACTTCAGATCTAAAACCTTTATTGGTAATCCTTTAAGCAAGTGATCAAAATCTTTTTTTACATATCTTCTTTTATGCTCTAGCAAGACATCATGTTCTGACCATAAAAACCTAAACGCGGGAACAGTGATAAGCACAACCCCATCCTCGACAAGATTCTCACCAATTAGTCTCTCGAGTGTTCCCTTATCATCTTCAACATGCTCTAAAACATCCATGGCCAAAATCAAATCAAACTTCTCTTGCGGCTTCGCATTTAAAAAAGAATGCTTTTCAGTTTTCCAAACAAATACACCCGTATCAGAGTACATGTTATCCACAGCAACAATTTTTTTTATGTTTTCATCATTTCTCATGAGATAACTATTAACGCCAGTTCCGCTCCCGAAGTCCATGACGGAGATTTTCTTTCTCTTTAGATATTTCATTGATCTTAAGACATAAAGAAATCGAGTTTTTATCCACCAATTTGATGCCTCAGTATCTATGGATAAATTATTATCTTCTTTAAGGTCCACTCTAATATCTCAAGTAAATTTTTATCAAATCTTTAATGACGAAAAAAAAGTCCACTAATCTTAATTTACTTCCCCCAACATCGACCCACTCGTTTAAAGGATACTCAATTGCAAAATTTTTGTTTGGATTTATTTTTTTAAAGCGGAATAAAATTTCTATATCAAACAACCAGCGGCTTAAGAATTTTTGTGAGAAGGCATCCTGGCTTTGCTTTACCTTAAATATCTTGGCGCCGCACTGAGTGTCGTAAACAGGAAGTTTTAAAACTAGGCTCGCCAACGTTGCAAAAACGCGTCCAAAGTAGTGTCGCAAAGGCTTTCTTTGAATATTTGTGCCTAGTCTTTTAATTCTTGACCCTATGATAGTGATAACTTCATCATTTTTGTGTATCTCATTCAGCATGCGAGGAATTTCATACAAAGGAGTTGCTAGATCAGCGTCCCAAAATCCAACATAATCATATTGTGCTTTTTTTACCGAGGAAAGAATCCCTAAACGAACCGCTTCTGCTTTACCTTGGTTCACTTCCAAGTTTAGACATGTGATTTGTGAAACATCTGCGGATAGTTTCTGTAATATAGATAATGTTTTATCAGTACTTCCATCGTTCACAAAAAGAAAATCAATTTCATTCTCGGATGAAAATTTCTTAAACTCAAATAACTTGAGTCTACTTTCTTCGTTATAGCAGGGCACCACAATACAACACCGGGTTAATGGCATACGTCACTAATCTTTGGTTTTTTTCTGATAATTCAAAAATTGTACCTGTTTGAATTATTCATGCCAAACTTTTACATTGAAGCAAAAGAGGACTTAAAAGGTCCGCTATAGTAAATCCTTCCACCACTGCTCATTTATATACTGATCATTTACAGTAACGGCTTCGCCAAGTTTTGGAGATATCAAATTAATTCCATCTCTTTGTGCGGCTTCACTTATCTTAAGAATTGGTTCGTACCACGAATGAAATGCTAGCTCAAACATACCCCAATGTACTGGGAAATACCGTTTCGCCTTAAGGTCAAAATAGGCCTTAACCGATTCATCTGGCAACATATGTACTGCATGCCATCTTTCATTATATTGACCGTTTTCAATAAACGCTAAATCAAATGGTCCAAGCTTTTCACCAATATCTTTAAAGTGCGAGTCGTAACCTGAATCTCCACTAAAATAGATATTATGTTTTTTTGTTCTAATCACCCACGATGCCCACAGGGTTGTATTTTCATGAATTCCATTTCTCCCTGAAAAATGTTGGGCGGGTGTAGCAATAAACTCGACTCCATTTGCATTATAATTTTGCCACCAATCTAGTTCCGTAATCCTCTTAGGATCAACTCCCCATCCAATTAGATGAGAACTTACTCCCAGGGGTACAATGAAAGCTGTAGATTTATTTTTAAAAAAGCGAATCGATTCCATATCAAGGTGGTCATAATGGTCATGAGATATAACGATATAGTCTATTGCAGGTAACTCAGATAATTCTAATACAGGATTCTGGAACCTCTTTATCATAAAACTAAAAGGAGAGGCGCTCGATGAAAAAACAGGATCCACGAGAATTATTTTGCCAGATAGATTTAACAAAAAGGTAGAATGCCCAAACCAAATGACTTTAATATCTTCACTGTATTTAAGAAAATCCTGAATATCTGGTTTAGATTCAGGAAGTGCTTTAGTCGGAACTCTATCTTTCCCCTTACTAAAAAATTCCACAAATGTTGATACTGAAAACGCCTTCTTTCTCATCTCTTGAACAAGATCAGGTCTCCTGTTTAAAAAAATCTTCCTTTCTTGGTTATACTGGCGCGAAGCTAAAAACTTCGCTTCATATTCTTTCCCTGGTTTTGTCCCAAATGCTGAACAACCGGTCATAATAATTCCTCCCACAATGATCATCCCTAAAGAAATTATTGCTACAAAAATTTTCATAATATCCTGACTTAGCTAAATACTTCCCCATACTCTAATAAGGTTTAGTATAGACTTCAATATCAAATTAATAAGGATAATTTTCTTTAATTTATTTAATAATTATTTTTTCAAAAAAATGATTGAGACTAAAAAAGACAATTAAATTTCAAACTAACTTCGCTCCTGGTTCATAACAGGAGCGAAGTTTATTTCTATTTGCAGTTTGTGATCTGACGACAAAACTTCTCAAGACCTTTGACATAATCAACAGTGGCATTTTCTTCTTCAAAACTAAATTTAATTTTTCCTAGCTTTGAATGACCGATCCGGCTACCTGTCAACGGCGCATACGTCGCATTCCCCTCAGAATCAATTTCAATCCAATGCGCCTGAAATGGAACGAGCTCAGGATAGAAATTTGTTTCGAATACATAAAGGCGAGATGTTCCTTTTGAATCTTGTGTTATTCCATAGACATTCAAAACATGGCTGTAAGTAGAGTCACCAAGGGCCGCAAAAATAATTCTTGGAGTCTGATTTGAAAGCAGACGTTCCTTCACGTCATTTAGTAATTTCTTCGTTCTCTTGATTTTCATCTTTTTTCCATCAAGAGTGACGTTTCCAAGACTCCTTAACTTTACCGCATTTTTAGCCCATTTTTTTGCTACCTGGACTTTTAAATACTCCTTATGCTCTGGGACTTCAGCAAACTCGCGCAAATTTGCAAATCCCGGAATAATGGTCGCTTTACCATCAAGGACTATTGCATCGATTAAAGATAATTGATAAGCAATTTGGTCCCTTGCATCCGTTGGAATTTCTTGCTTAGTTTTATTTTCTTTGTCAAAAAAAGCAAGATAATGAAAGTCATCCATTACTGTCGAATGCCCCCAACAATACCCTGTTGTAAGCTGAATTGAGTCTAAAAAGTCCTCTTGTTTATTTCTAAAGCTTAAAAAATGAGTTGCATCTGGAATGAGTTGTTCTCGATTTACACTTAGTATTTCTAAACCGCTCGGGCAAACTTCATCGCAAGTTTGCTCTTCATAGGTTTTTCCTGACAGGAGATCTTTAAAAGAGAATGTGTCACTTTTAGATTCAAAATTTTTATTGTAAGCAAAAATTTCAAACTCTCTTTCTGTATAATCTATAATTGATAAATCTGGATTAGAGAAGAAATCGTTCATATAAGACTGATATGATTTTTTATTAATCCTCGTTATTGATTTATAAAGATAATAGGGGATACGAGTAAATTTTCTTAAACCTTCTTGATTTGTTAACTTATCCTGATCCTTTGGCAGGCCCTCCATCGTTATAGACTGGGCCACTCCCAAAGAAGACCATGCAAACGTTACTGTAAGGAAGAGTATCATTTTCATTTAAAACCTCTTTAAAAGTAAATTCCCAAAATAGTAGCCTAGTAATTCTGTAGGATGATTATGTCCTATAATTTATATAGAGTTTCATCATACTAGCTTTAGATTTACGAAAATCTCCCTTCTGACTTGTTCTTACCTCTTTTCAATGAAATTGAATGCTTTTGTAAGGAAACCAGTCTGTACGTATCTCTTTAGGTAGAATTAAAATTTATATCTTACTAATTTTTCTCGTCAAAGGACTGGACTTGAAACTACAAATCGCCATTCTTCTCTTGATCGCATTTCCATTAACATCTCATGCTGAGAGATTAATTTACCCAGACACAAAGATTAAACTAGTGAAAACAAACTCTATCCAAGAATCACTACCAGAAATTTTTGCTCAATTAAACCTCGGTTTAAGTCCTGAACAATTTAAACTTAAAGAGACTAAAATCAGCCTCTTAGGGAAACATTACTACCTACAGCAAACTGTAAATGGCATTGATGTGAATGGCTCGCAGGTTGTGGTATCTATCAATCGTAGAAATGAGATCATCAAAGTCTATAACTCAGTAACGAACTCAAACTTCAAATCACTCCCCGATGCCATACCACTTATATCGGAATCTATGGCCTACGAGATTGCCTGGAAACGCCTAAACGTAAATGGTGAGTTAACTAGTACTCCAGTAGCAAAGCTTGTTTATGACAATGAAATGAATCTAATCTACAAAATAAACTTAAGCACCTCGTCTCCCTTTGGTCATTTCGAGATCGATATTGATTCACAAACAGGTGCAGTGAAAAAAGTCACTGACTCTACACTTCCACGAATGAAAAGAAAAGAATCTGTGCCAGCTCGAAGTAATCAGAAGGCTGCTCATTCTACATTTTCAGCAGCGTTTGCGAAGTTTGATAAGACCAATTTCAAGTCTTTTATGAAGACTGAACTTGCAGCAGTAAATGGAACAGCCCAAATCTTCGACCCTAACCCAGTTGTGAGCTTGGGGCTAACAAATCTTACTGACGAGACTTCTGCGTCTATCTTCTTACCGGCATATAGAACAGAAACACTAAACGACATTTCTCTCAATAATGGTGTTTACACACTAACGGGTCCTAAAGTTACGATTATTGATTTTGAAAGCCCAACAGTTGCTCCTTCAACTTCTTCAGATGGATCATGGATATTTGAAAGAAAGGACGTTAGGTTTAACGATGCTATGACCTACCTGCACATCGATCGTAGCATTCGTTACATCGAGTCTCTAGGATTTGTAAAAACCAAAGCTATTTTCACTAAAAGCCTCGAGATAGATGCCAATGGCGTAGATGGTGCTGATAATTCTTACTATGTTCCTTCCTCTCGAAGACTTGCATTTGGACACGGCTGCGTAGATGACAATGAGGATGCAGACGTAATTCTTCACGAGCTAGGTCATGCCATTCAACATCATATCAACACATCGTGGACCGGTGGTGATACAGGTGCTATGGGAGAAGGATTTGGCGATTATTGGGCTGCTTCGTACAGTGTTACAACTGAACATGGCCGTGAAGGTAATGTTCACTGGGTTTTTAAATGGGATGGACATAATTCTTGTTGGCCAGGACGTAAGCTAGATACTTTTACTCCAGTCTATAGTTCTATGAGCACCTATCCAGCGCACTCTAGAGTAAATGGTGGAATTTCAGACGAGCTTTGGTCAACTCCACTTTTTCAATCTTTCCTAGAACTTTATGATAGCGGTGTTGCTCGTAGTGATATTGACAAAATTGTTCTAGAAGCCCACTTTGGTTTAGGTTCTGGGATAAAAATGCCAGAGATGGCGAAAGCTATTGTTAAAACTGCTAAGGCCCTATTCCCTAGTAAGAATTATGATAAGGTTTATTCAAGACACTTTCAAAAACAAGGCATCCTGGCACAATAAAATAGGAATAGAGGCTCCTTTGGAGCCTCTATTCTAACTAAAAATATTCACTCTATAATCTTTTCTTGCTTAAACTTTAAAATTCAAGATTGCGTTATGATCTTTTTAAAATTTTAAAGAGGATCATATGAAGAGTTTATTCAAGTCGGCCCTAATTCTTATTACGCTCATGAACCTGGCCCAAGCTGACTGGGAGGAAATTAGTAAAAAGCATTTCAAAAAGAGAGTTGGAACAGATAGTCCAGAAACTTTTATTGCTAAAGAAATGACTAAGATCATCGGAGAAAGTGCCGAAGCATTTAATATAAAAGTGATTACACTTTCCGACTCAGTCGTCGAAGCTCATTATCCGTCTTCTCTTGAAACCGAGATTTCGGATTCAGATCTCGTTAGAATGAGCTATGCTCCCCATATTTGGATTAAACGCGACTTCACAGGAAAAATTTTAGAATTTGGTTCTAGTATGCTTCTTAAAAAAGATCGTTCAATTAATCCACGAAACATCGAACAAGAAGTCTTTTACTTTCAAGGTAAAAATGCTTCAAAAGCTCACATTGCCAATTGGTAACGACACTTTTCAACTCTCAAGGATTAAACCTTTGAGAGTTGAAAAAATCCAAAATATATTTAGAGATTTCTGATCATACTTTCTATGTCTTCTGAAGATACAAGTTCTTTAATTTTTGCATTCAAGGCTTTATCGGTTTCAGTTTGTGCTTTCTCTGAAATCAATTTAAACTTTGCTATCTCATATAATTTCATGGACGCCTCTTCTCTGGTAATACCAGCTTTTCCGGCTTTCACGATTAAAGCATTGCAACTAGAAGGGGTCGCCTTTTTATCTAAAACTCTTATAAAGCATAACTCCATATCAGTCATCGCTGCTGCTTGTGATGCGATCAATTCCCAGTCAACTGCTTGAGCAAAAAGTGAAAAACTGCTGAACATTAATATTCCTGAAAAAAGTTTTTTCATAAATTCCTAAGCTCCTCATTTGATAAAGATGATTTTTTCTATCTTCTCATGAACTCCTATGCTCCCTGATAGAGGAAGTAACTAATTCAAGGTATGTAAAAAGTTTTATCATTACTAAGGCTGCTAAACGCTTGTTCTTAAAGGTATTGCTGTGGAGTGTTCCACCACTAAGGGATGAGAGTCAGAATTGGAGTCGGATTTTAAAATGGCGCAACCGATACGATTCGAACGTATGACCTCTTGATTCGTAGTCAAGTGCTCTATCCAACTAAGCTACGGCTGCCCGATAGTTGTAAACGAAGACACTCCAGTTTTCAAGGTTGAATTTCAATTATGTTAGGAGTTTTGAAAAGAAAGCCTAATTTCAGCAATTTCAACATGTTGCATAAATAAAATTGGCGTTAATTGCTGATTTTTGGGTAGATGATACAATTTAATCTAACTATAAAAATGAAATCTTTCAAAATTTGCTGCCAGAGACCGGCATATTAGCGGTACTAAAACTTGAAAATAACAGTCCATAAACATAATGAGACCCTCGAAGCAAGCTTTGAAAAAACATTGTCCATAGGGCGTTCACAAAAATGTGATCTTATCATTCAAGACGAAGCAATCTCAAGGTACCACTGCCAAATTGAGGAAGAGAACGGAATTATCGTAATTACTGATCTAGGTAGTGCGAACGGTGTTTTTATCAACGGTCAAAGGATTGCTCCAAATACTAAAACTCAATATAGTACTTTTCTATCACTTTCAATTGGTCCATTTGAATGCAGCATTGTTGATGCCAATAAAACTTTCACTAAATTAAATTTTCATAAGGATGGGAATAAAGTTTCAAGACTAAAGCCAGTTCCTTCTCAGGAAAAAATACGTTTAAAAACAAAACCTAGAATCGACATAAAAAACATTGCAGCTATTGTAACGTGCCTCATTTGTGGTGGAATTGTGTATCTCTATGCTTTAAGTGAACCCCAAGAAAAGATTAATTTTACCGATCCAGTTCCACAGATTGCACCTCTCAGTAAAAAACAAGCAGAAGCAAAGCATGATTGCAAAGACATCTTTTTTAGAGATGAGGTCTATAGTAACCACAAGATAAAGAAAACTTGTAAAAATCTAACCTTCTTGTGCCAAAACCTTGATCTCGATGAGCTAAGAGGAGAAGGGATTGTTTTAGACAAAGATAAAAAAACTTATATCCTATTTATGAATATTTCAAAATATTCTCAATTTGATGAAAACCAAGATGGTTACGAACTAAAAGTTTTAATGGCCTTAAAAAAACTTATTCAATCTGAAGCTTACTACGGTTTGGTACGAGAAAAAATGGGACAAATACAGTTAGCCGTCATGAATGATGCTGGATTGATGAGTCTTGTATTAGGTACAGATTTAAGTTGTTATCCAAGCGACTTTGATAGAAATGTTGCAATCGATGATATCGAAAAAGCCCTTGAAAACAAAGATCCTGTCCACTTTTGGCAAATATACCGGCAATATTTTCCACGCAAACAATTCCTATAGCTTAGTTTTGCAACTATTTTGTGGCGGCATTATTTAGGTGAACTACAAGTTAACAAGAGATTGCACTTTTTCCTACTTTTACACTCAAATCACATTAAACTTTAATAATGAAAGCAGGACTAAGTCTTCGTAAATTATCGCATAACGAATCTGGGGTTAGTTTACCTGAACTACTGATTGGTATTGGTATAAGCGCTGTTGTGTCCTTGGGTGCGTATCAATTAATAGAAAACTCAGGAAAACTTACAAAAAAAGTTGTTAACGAAACCGAGCTCTCTGACTCGCGCCAAATCATTACTAAAATTCTTAATAATAGGGATTTGTGCACGCTAAATTTTGAAGGACGGAAAACTGGTGATCAACTACAAAGACTCATCCTTGCAAAAGACTCAAACAAGGTCCTATCAGTACTCGAAGTAAATAAGAAACTCAATCTCACTGCTGCGACACCTGGACTCAATAACGAGAAATACTATCTAAAAGACATGAGAATCATTAATTTCTCACAGATATCGAAACCTATTACCGAAGAAATCAACTCCACTCCAACAAGTCTAACACAGGGAATTCTACAACTCGAAGTCACCTTCGCTCGTGACAACAGTAAAGACTCTGGAAGCATTGTAACCGCAACCTTTTCCGAAGTTTACAATACTAATGCAATGATTCGAACAAATGATGGAAAAATCTACTCCTGTTCAAGTGGAATACATTCTGTAGAGGATCAATTTTGCGAAACTAGTCTTAGAGGAAAAAATCAATCAGATGTCTGTCACAGTATTAAAATTGCACCAAAAGTTGAAGAAGGTCCGTCTGTTACGTTGCTAAAACCAAATGCTCCTGAAAAATTTTCTCTGACATCAAAAGACGGGATGTTGATCGGTGACTATGATCAACCTATTGTGAATCTAGGTGCTCATAGTAGAAATTATCTTGAAAAATTTCATTTTTTTGCGGAGAAGATAAAATACAAGCCTGATGGAAGTATCGACAAAGTTCTTGAAAGGCATGAGGCCTACTTCATAGTTACTTATACCAAAAGTCCCACTGGATCGAAAGTTGCTCCTGCTCCATATAATTTTCGCTACAACTATAATGTCTATCAAAAAAGTGTGGTCATCAAAGACAATATCTCTACCTGGACTCCAGCTGCCTCTTCAAATAACGTCCTTCTTAACTGGGACTACACAGACAGTGCTATTTGGAAGCCTGCTTTAGATTTTGGGAAAAGCTGGTTTGTTAGTATTCAAAGTAGCGCCAACCCAATGGTTCATGGACAAATTCCATCGCACAATAGTGCCCTTCAAATACTTAATTCCCAAGAAGGCAGCATCTATGCAGTCAATGTAACTGCGAATCAAGTGAACACAGAAGGTGGCCAGTACTTTGCCTATGACTATAAGTATGCCTCAGATAGAAGATTAAAAAGCAATATTCACACAGTAGTAAACACTGATGACATAAGTAAAATTCATTCTTACAGATATAGCTTTCGGTCGGATCCAAAAACAAAGCATTTTGGCTTCATGGCCGATGAGGTAACGGAAATTTATCCTGAAGCCGTTTCCACAGGTAATGATGGATATGAAAAAGTAGATTACTTATCTCTACTTTCACCAATAATTCAGAATCTTAAAAAACAAAATCATGATTTGAATCAAATAAGAAAAGATATCGAAGAGTTAAGGAGAAATCCTTGAAAATAATTCTAACCACAGTCCTTTCTCTTATTTCCCTAAGCGTAGCTGCTGTTCATTATAACAATTGCACCGGTCAAGTTTCTGGACAAACTTCACAATGCACAGAAGATATTGCTTGGTCAAATGCGAAGAATGGAAATGTTGAAAATGGCGTTGGAAAAGTTTTTATCCTACCCCAGGGTGAGGCCATGAATATTTGGCTGTTTGAAAAAAATTACTGTAAAGCGGTTCATAACACTGGAATCATTTCAATTGGAATTCCTGTTAACACGTTAGAAGAATTTAAAAATTTCAGCGAAGATGCCTTAGATCAAGATACAGAAGATAATTGTAGTGGTTTACAAGACAACACCATTTGCGGTGATCCATCACCTGCGATCAATTGTGTTCAACAAAGAATTTACTACCCAAACTTACCTTTAAATGCCGATCTTAATGATCCCAGCACTTATTACTGTGACGGGGCCACTGAAACTTATACCTATGAACAAGTAATACTTAAAGAGAGACATGCAAATCAAAAAATTTATTGCATGAGCTATGAGACTAGAACAAACTCTGTCACAAGAAGTTGCTATCACTGTAAATACGCAAACTCTTGGTCTCCTGGCAATGGTGACCCAGAAGGAAATAATTCAACAGGCGGCGGTGGGGGAACAGGTGGACAAACGGGAGGATCTACCGGAAATCCCGGTAATGGATGCCCAAATTGTCCGAATGGAAATACAGGTGGACAAACAGGCGGGGAAGGGTGGGGAAATCCATCCGGTGGTTCCGTAGGAAAAAAGGCTAAAGGATGATCAAATCTAAAATAATAACTCAGTCTGGTTTTTCTCTCATTCAAACAATGCTAGCCCTTTCATTAATGTCAGGTGCAGGTGTACTTTTTATGAACTACACGCAAAAACAAGAAAAAAGTATCAAAAAACAATCTGGTGATGTCAGCATCAACTACATGCTACACAATATAAGCAAAGCAATTTCGGCCCGCTCTGTTTGTCAGCACTCGTATAAATCTGGACCGGACGACCCTACGAAACCAATGAAAAATGGATTTCAATTAAATAAGATCGCCATTCCATCATTCGACGGTATTCAATCTGAGCTGATTCTTGCCAAAGTTGGAAGTGAGCAGGATGCTTCCAAGAATGGTAAGTTCGGATTTTGGATTTCTAGTATGACAATTGACGACCTTGAACCTTCTGTTGATAAGCCATCAGCTAACGGAATCAGAAAAGCAAAATTATGGATTGAATTTAATCGTCGAATTACTCCCGACGAAGTTAAAAAGGAAAAAACAAATTTAGATCTATTATTAGTTGAGAGCTCAAACTTAATTTTTGATTCCTGCTATGGAGATGAAGACTTTAACGGAAAAGCATTTTGTGAAACATCTCTAAGAGGATCATACGATGCTAGTACTAAACTGTGTAAAGGAATCACCATTAGTCCTAAGAATCCTGGAACCTCACCTGAAGTTGCATTTGCCATGAATACTGTGAGAGAACCCGACTATCAAAATGATAATTTCCGATCAGACATCTTCATTCAGGGTGGTGCAAAAATTTCTGAGTGGCAAAATGGAACTCAAACAAAGATTATTACTATTGATAATGGAGACATTGAAGATGTACGAGTGTTGATGGTCGAGCAAGGCATTTTTGCTAATTCAGTTTCAGCAACTCGGTACAATCATAGCTCTGATCGAAGGCTTAAAACCAATATAAAACCAATTGAGAAGAGTGTAAGCGATGATGTTTTAAAACTTAACGGGGTTTCATTTAAGTGGAAGCACAACAAGCAAAATGCTTTGGGATTTATTGCTCAAGAAGTTGAAGCTGTTTACCCAGAGCTTGTCACAACAAATCCTAAAACAGGCATGAAAGCTGTCGATTACGCAGGTCTTGTTCCAATCGTACTTGAAAGGATGAAAGAGCAGCAAGAAGAGATTGATGATTTGAAAGCTCAAATCAATTTCTTAAAGAATAAAAAGACTGATTCAGCGAGGTAATATTAAAATCTAATTATATGAGACTAGCAACCTCAAACTAATCGTTAGACATCTTTCAATAAGTAGTTAACAATTTAAATACATTACATTTATTTTCAAGGAGCCTTATGTTGAAACTATTACCAGTACTATTAATTACAGTTCTTCTTTCGAGTTGCGCGATAATTGTAAAGAGCTCTCGCCAGCAAGTTTTTTTTAAAGGTGGGCCAGAGAAAGGCATCACAAAAGTTGTATCTCCTGATGGAACATTTGAAATTGAAAATGGTTCTGGGGCATTTTTAATGACAAGATCTAAACCAGATATTCCATTAAAAATCACATGTCCAAATGGGACAATTAAACATGCTCAGGCCCAAACTTCATTTGACTGGTTAGCAGG